>Ga0247813_10000206_pt1 | contig 68414 bp, 70 predicted proteins | sample UWRJL169409C1_FD_180719 | JGI IMG/M metagenome (GOLD analysis project Ga0247813, IMG submission 180719) | Plant litter microbial communities from Arlington Agricultural Research Station in Wisconsin, United States - UWRJ-L169-409C-1 | ecosystem: Environmental > Terrestrial > Plant litter >... | reverse complement strand
CTTCTTGTCGGGATCGGACAGGAACAGCGTCTTGACGGCTTCGACCTTGCCGGCATCCCAGTCGATCTTGATATTGTGCAGCATCAGCATCGTGTCGGACGAGTTCAGCTTCGAGCCGAAGCCGTTGTCGGACATGCTCCAGAAGGTGCCGTCCGCCATGGTCTTGATGCCGGAAAAGCCCTGCATCGGCTGGCCATCGAAGGGCAGCGACAGGCCGGTCAGGCGCACGCCGTCCTTGCCGGGCACGGTGCCGAGAGCCTCGGTGCGCTTGCGATCGGGCGTCGTGAACTTGCCCGAGGTCTTCAGGTAGTCGGCAGCATCCGCAGGGGCGGCGATGATCGTGTTGGCCGGCAGGATGGCGTGGGCTGCAAGCTTGGCCGGGAAGACGGTGTCTTCGGCAAGAGCGGCCGATGTCATCAGAAGGCTGAAAGCCACGGAAGCGAAAAGAGCGTTTTTCATGATGTCCCCATTGAGCGGTTGGTCGAGGGGTTCCGCTTAGCAGGGCTTTGATGTCGGCGACTTGACGGCTGGATGAAGCTTTGGTGACGGTGGTAACGGCAGGCCGCTTACTCGGCTGGTATCCGCAGTTCGAAGGGGGCGAGAAGCTCGGCTTTGGCTTGCTCGGCCAGTGCCATGACGCCGAGCGTCTGGCCACGCCCCTTGACGGCATGCGTGCCCAGATCTTCGATGGCGACGGTGTCAGGAAAGCTGATGCGATGGGCAAGTTCGGTCGAGATCAGCACCTGCCTGCCCAGCGACTTGCACAGGGATTCCAGCCGCGCCGTCGTATTCACCGTATCGCCGAAATAAGCGATCTTGTGGTGATCGACGCCGATTTCCGCCGTGATGATGAACCCGCCGTGAAGGGCGGCGCGCAGCCGCGGAACATGGCCGAAATTCTTGCGCCAGGTCTCCGCATTGGCCTCGATGTCATCAAGTATATCAAAGATGCAGCGGACGCAGCGGGCAAATTTGACGCCTCTTGCCAGCGGCCAGGTGACGATGGCCGCGTCGCCGACATAGTCATCGATCGCACCCTTGTGACGCCGGACCGGTTCGGCGAAAGCCGCAAACAAGGCTTTGAGAAACTCCTGCGCGCGCAAGTCGCCGTGCTTTTCGGCAAAGGAGGTCGAATCGGCAAGGTCGATGAACAGGAAGACGCGCTCCTCCTTCACCGGCCGGCGATAGCGGCTGATCAGCATGCTGGTGAAAACATCACGGCCGAGCAGGTCGCGGACGCGCAGGATGAAGACGATCAGCGCGCAGACGGCAAGCGCATACAGAAACACGTTGAAGGGCATGACGATGGCCTCGGCCAGCGGTTTCTGCGGCATGAACCCGAGTGATCGCATCAGCAGGGTCGCCAGTGCATACCCGATGCTCATCAGGATTTCGTAGATGACCAGCGCTGCCACGATGAAGGCAAAGGTCGGAAGCCGCTCGATGCGCCGGTAAAGCGGCCGCAACAGGATGCGCCGTTCGAAGGCGATCATCGGCACGCCCATGAAAGCCGCGAAGACCGCGCCGATGATGATCGGTTCACCGGGATAGGCCACAAGGCCGTAGAGTACACCGCTCAACGCCATGCCAAGCGTGATCAGCAGCCAGTTCTCCGTTGGGGATATTTCTCTCATGAATCGGTTCCACTTCCCCGTGCAGGCAGCTATTGTTCCCCTTGGACAGGTCGGGTCAAGCGATTTTGTGTAACGGTTTGTCGCATCCTTCAAGCCCGGCCGCAAAGGCTCGCCCAGCGTCCCGGTGTCATCCCATGGGCCTTCTTGAAGTGCCGGGTGAAATGCGCCTGGTCGGAAAAGCCGGTTTCTAGCGCGATCTCGACGAGGCTCCTGCCGCTGCCGATCATGCCACGCGCCCGCTCAAGCCGGCGCATGACGAGGTAGCGGTGCGGGCTGGTACCAACACTCCAGCGGAAATGCCGGGCGAGCGTAAAACGGTCGAGACCGGTGACGGCCTCGAGTTCATCGGAATTTACCTGGCGATCGGAATGTGCCTGCAGAAAGTCGCAGGCTTTGCGGATTGCCGTCGGATCGAACGTGCGGCCGGAGGCTTTGCCGCCGCCGTCCGAATGCCGCAACAGGGCGTCGGCGATACCGGTGAGCATATCGTCCAGCTGCAGGTCGCCGATGGCGCCATCGAGATCGCGCATCACCTCCGCAAGACTTGCGGCAAAGGTCCGGTCCGCGATGACGGGCGAGGGAACGAAGGGCAGGCCGTGCAGCCTGTCGCCCAGCGCGCCGGTCAGCATTTCTGGCGGCAGATACATCATCCGGTAGCGCAGGCCTTCGTCCGTTCCGGCACCACCATCATGGACCTCGTCGGGATGCAGCACGATGATATGACCGGGCTGGCTATAGCGGACCATTCCACGGTAGCGGAATGCCTGCACGCCTTGCAGAGTCAACCCGAGCGCATAGGTGTCATGGCGATGCGGTTCGAAGGCGTCGCCGTGAAAATGCGCCTCGATCCGCTCGATGCCACCTGAAACGGGCGCGACCTTGATGCTGTCGGACGCTGTCGATGTGCACGAACGTTCAAGATCGCCGCCATCGGCGCGGGCTATGGAGACCCCGGACGTTTCAAGCGTCCTGTTTCCAAGAGTGGAGTTGGCATTCATGTTCGATACCAAATTTGCAATCGTGCTGCGCGAGGACCTGGCCGTCTGGCAAAAGCTGAACGTCACGGCATTCCTGACCAGCGGCATTGTTGCCGAAAAGCCCGGCATTATCGGCGAAGTCTACCGCGATGCGGATGGCAACGTCTACAATCCCTTGAGCATCCAGCCGGTCATCGTGCTGTCCGCCGACGAAAAGACCATCGGCACCATTCATCGCCGGGCACTGGAGCGCGCGGTGAAGACGTCGCTCTATGTCGAAGAGATGTTTTCAACCGGCCATGATGCGGCAAACCGCGAGGTATTCGCCCGGTTCGGTCCTGATGACGCCAAGGTTGTCGGCATTGCGCTTCATGCCGACAAGAAGATCGCCGACAAGATCACCAAGGGTGCAAAGATGCACCCCTGATAAAGCGCCTTAAAGCTCGACGGCTTCGATCTTGCGGTCGACGAAGCGCAGGGCGACTTCGCCGTTGATCAGCTTCAGGGCGGTATCGCCGAACAGTTCGCGGCGCCAGCCTTTCAAGGCGCCGACATCGGCGTTTTGGCCTTCCGACGCGATCCGTTCGAGATCCTCGCTGTTGGCGATGATCTTGGCGGCGACGCCCTGCTTTTCGGCGATCAGCTTCAGCAGGACCTTGAGCATTTCGCCAGCGGCCTGGGCGCCTTCCGGCGCCTGGTTCTGGCGCGGCAGCTTCGGCATGTCGGCCTTCGGCAATTCGAGCGCGGCATTGACCGCCTCGAGGATTGCCGTTCCCGCTGAAGAGCGCTCCCAGCCCTTGGGGATGGTGCGCAGGCGCGAGAGGGCTTCCATGTCCTTCGGCTGCTGCTGGGCGATCTCGTAGAGACCGTCGTCCTTGAGGATGCGGCCGCGCGGAACGTTGCGGCTGCGGGCCTCGCGCTCGCGCCAAGCGGCGACCTTCTGCAGCACGGCGAGTTCGATCGGCTTCTTCAGCCGCATCTTCAGGCGCTGCCAGGCGTCGTCCGGATGGATGTCGTAGGTTTCCTTGGCCTCAAGAATGGCCATTTCTTCGGTCAGCCATAGCGAGCGGCCTTCGCGCTCAAGCTCGGTCTTCAGGTGCAGGTAGACGTCGCGCAGATGGGTAACGTCGGCCAGCGCATAATCGAGCTGCTTTTCCGACAATGGACGGCGGCTCCAGTCGGTGAAGCGCGAGGACTTGTCGATATGGACGTTCTTGATCCGGCTGACCAGCTGATCGTAGGAGACGCTGTCACCGAAGCCGCAGACCATGGCGGCGACCTGCGTATCGAAGATCGGATGCGGGATCAGCTTGCCGAGATTGTAGATGATTTCGATGTCCTGGCGGGCCGCATGGAAGACCTTGACGACATTGGTATTGGCCATCAGTTCGAAGAATGGCGCAAGGTCGATATCCTTGGCCATCGGATCGACGATCACGGCAATATCCGGTCCGGCCATCTGGATCAGGCACAGCTGCGGCCAGAATGTCGTCTCGCGGAGAAATTCCGTATCGATCGTCAGGTATTCCCCGCTGGCCAGCGTTTCGCAGGCGGCGGCAAGTTCGGCGGTTGTCTCGATCATCAAACTTCAATCACTGTGGCGGAAATGCGGCCGTTAAAACTCACCCGATGTATCCCGTCGCGCCCGGTGCCACAACGAAAAAAGCTCAAACCACGCGGAAATATCCGGACATTCCGGTCTTCTGGTGTTCGATGATATGGCAATGGAGCAGCCAATCGCCGGGATTGTCGGCAACGAGACCGAGTTCCGCCTGTTCGTCGGGCAAAAGCAGGATCGTGTCCGTCGGCGGCGGCAGGATGGTGCGCTTGTTGGAACTGAGGATGCGGAAGCTCAGGCCGTGCAGGTGGATCGGGTGGGCATGTGGGGTGCGGTTCCGGACCTGCAGCACATAGCTTTTGCCGAGTTTCAGCTCGGAAACCGGGGCTCCAGGATCCGGCGTATCGCCCTGCCACGGCACCTTGTTGATGGCCCAGAACGTATAACCGATCGTACCGCAAATGCTGGGAACCGGCGCATGTTCGGCCGTTGCGGTAAAATCGAGTGGAATGCGCGTCGCCGTCGACAGATCGGCCTCGGCAACCGGATTGGCAGGCAGCGCCTTCACATCGCGGATATCGCGTTTCAGCGGCGTGCCGGTGGCGCGCAGGGTCGCAACCGTAAACGGGCTCGAGCCGCGGAAATTGCCGAGCTTGACCTCGGCACCTTCCTCGCCCGGCATGCGCACGACCAGCTCGACGCGCTGGCCGGGGCCGACATCGAGCAGATCGAGCGGATAGGGCGCATCGACCGGATTGCCGTCGAGCGCGATCACCAGAGCGGGTGCGCCTTCGACGGCAAGCGAATAGATGCGTGTCACGTCGGTGGCGGCGATCCGGATGCGCACGAGACCACCGGCCGGCGCGTCATAGCTCGGTGCCTGCTTCCAGTTGGTGGTGCGCACCGTGCCATAGGTACCGCCGCGGGCGGCATCGCGCGGCTTGAACGGCGCAATGAAGGCGCCGGCGGTTCCGAGCCGCCAGTCGCGCAGATTAAGCACGATCTCGGCGTCGAAGACGGGATCGGCCGGGTCCTCGACGACGATGACGCCGGTCAGCCCGTGGCCCATCTGGGTCAGCGTATTGCAATGCGGATGATACCAGAAGGTACCGGTATCCGGCGGCGTGAAGGCATAGTCGAAACCATCGCCGGGATAGACATAAGGTTGGGTCATCTCCGGCACGCCATCCATGGCGTTGGCGATGCGCAGGCCGTGCCAGTGGATCGTCGTCGGCTCGTCCAGGGCATTCATCAGCCGGGCGGCGAAGGGCTCACCCTTCTTCATGCGGATGACGGGCGGCATGCCGGTCGCCGCTGTCTCGCTTGTGCCATAGGTCATGATTTTCGGGGTGATGCCGTCACTGGCAAGTTTCGCCTCGGTAAACTGTGCCTTGAGCAGCAGCGGGGCGGGCGCCGCAATTCCGTTGCGCGCCGCAAGGCCGCCGCCGATCGCGAAGGAGGCTGCGGCTGCAGCCGATCCTTTCAGAAGTGTACGTCGGCTGATGATCGGCATGAGGCAGGATTCCGGAGATTGAGATGCCCGGGTTTAAACTTGATGACGATATTCAGCAATTGGCATTTGCGCGCATCTTGCCGCAGTCACTGGCATTACTTCTTGTCCTCTGGCCTTGCCGCCAGCTTGTTGAAGAAGGAAGAGGTTCGCAGCAGATTGCGAAACCGCATCGAGCGCTCGCCGGCAGGCACGCCGCCGCGGGCCATCATCCGCTGCAGCGTATAGAGCATGAAGGCGGCGAGCACGGCGGCGGTATAGATGAACAGCGCCTGCGGCCCAAAGATATCCAGCATGAACGAGGCAAACAGCGGGCCGATGATCGCCCCGCACGACCAGAAGAACAGCATGCCGGCCGAAACCAGCGCGTGCTGCCCCTCGGCGGCGTGGTCGTTGGCATGGGCCGAACACAGCGAATAGAGCGGCATGGCAAAGGCGCCGAAGATGAAGATGCCGATGAAGTTCAGCCATTCGTCGCTGCCGGCGAAGAAGGCGAGGTAGAGCCCGGCCAGCAGCGAACCGAAGGTGGCAAACAGGATGATCAGCCGCCGGTCCAGCCGGTCGGAATAAAGCCCGAGCGGATATTGCAACACCACGCCGCCGATGATGCCGACGCTCATGAAGGTGGCAATGGCGGTGATCGACAGGCCGATGCCCTGGGCATAGATCGGCCCGAGCGAGCGGAAGGTGGAGTTGGTCAGCCCGACGACGATGCAGCCGATCGTGGCGAGCGGCGAGATGTTCCACAGCGCCTTGATATCGAACTTGATCGCCTCCGGCGCGCCTGGACTGGAACGGTCAGCAAAGGAGATCGGCACCAGCGACAGGGTCAGCGCCATCGAGACGATGGCAAACAGCTGAAACCCTTCGATGCCGACGGTCGGGATCAGGTACTGCGCTGTCGTCACCGAGCCGAGATCGACGAGGCGGTAGATCGACAGGGTGCGGGCGCGGTTGGAATTGTTGACCCGGGCATTCAGCCAGCTTTCGACGGTGGCAAACAGGCTTGCAAAACAGATGCCGGCAATCAGCCGCATCAGGAACCAGAACCACGGATCGATCAGAAGCACCATGGCAAGCGAGGCTGCCGACGCAATCGCTGCCATCGCCGAAAACGTCCGGATATGGCCGATCGAGCGCAGGATACGCGTCACATAGATACAGCCGATGGCAAAGCCGATATTATAGCCGGTGCCGACAAGGCCGATCAGGGAGGTCGAAAAGCCCTCCTGCAGGGCGCGCAGCGAAATATAGGTCCCCTGCAGCCCGTTGCCGCCGATCAGGATGCCGGCGGTGATGAGGAGAGGGATAAGCGGACGAAGCTGCGACATGAAGAAACGTATCCGGGCGGACGCGACTCCATGCCAGCGTGCCATGCCTCAGTCTTAGACGCAGCCATCCGGCAAAAACAGTCACGATAATTGATAGTCCCGTCAGCATCCGGCATGAATGGGCGGCTTTCGTAGTCCCGCAAACACGGTCCTATGGTTGTCTTAGATTGCTGCGCGCACGCCCCGGCCTTGACAAATCGGCCCCACCATGCGCTTTTCCGCCCGATTTTGACGCTGCCGCAGCGCGCTTTGGCGTGGCCGCGCAGCCCCTTGGTTCCAGGATAATATCATGCATCGTTACCGCAGCCACACTTGTGCCGCTCTCCGCAAAGCCGATGTCGGCCAGACCGTCCGCATCTCCGGCTGGGTCCACCGCGTTCGCGACCATGGTGGCCTGTTGTTCATCGACCTTCGCGACCATTACGGCATGACGCAGATCGTCGTTGATCCCGACTCACCGGCCTTCAAGGCGGCCGAGACGGTACGCGGCGAATGGGTCATCCGCATCGACGGCACCGTCAAGGCGCGCTCGGACGACACCGTCAACAAGCAGATGGCGACTGGCGAGATCGAACTCTACGCGCAGGAGATCGAAGTGCTCTCCGCTGCCAAGGAACTGCCGCTGCCGGTGTTCGGCGAGCCCGATTATCCGGAAGACATCCGCCTAAAATACCGCTTCCTCGACCTGCGCCGCGAAACGCTGCACAAGAACATCGTCAAGCGCAGCCAGATCATTTCCGACATGCGCTCGCGCATGAACTCGGCCGGCTTTGCCGAATATTCGACGCCGATCCTGACGGCCTCGTCGCCGGAAGGCGCGCGCGACTTCCTGGTGCCGAGCCGCATCCATCCCGGTACGTTCTTTGCGCTGCCGCAGGCGCCGCAGCAGTACAAGCAGCTGCTGATGGTCGCCGGTTTCGACCGCTACTTCCAGATCGCCCCGTGCTTCCGCGACGAAGACCCGCGCGCCGACCGCCTGCCGGGCGAATTTTACCAGCTCGACCTGGAAATGAGCTTCGTCACCCAGGAAGACGTCTGGGATACGATGGGTCCGCTGATGACCGGCGTGTTCGAGCAGTTTGCCGAGGGCAAACCTGTCACCAAGGAATGGCCGCGTATTCCCTATGATCAGGCCATCCGCAAATACGGCTCCGACAAGCCGGACCTGCGCAACCCGATCGAGATGCAGGCCGTCACCGAACATTTCGCCGGCTCCGGCTTCAAGGTGTTTGCCGGCATGATCGAGCGCGACCCGAAGGTCGAGGTTTGGGCGATCCCTGCCAAGACCGGCGGTTCGCGCGCCTTCTGCGACCGGATGAATGCCTGGGCGCAGTCGACCGGCCAGCCGGGATTGGGCTACATCTTCTGGCGCAAGGAAGAAGACGGCACGACTGCCGGCTCCGGCCCGCTTGCCAAGAACATCGGCGAGGAGCGCACCGAAGCGTTGCGCACGCAGCTTGGTCTTGACGCAGGCGATGCCTGCTTCTTCGTCGCCGGCGATCCGGCCAAATTCTACAAGTTCGCAGGCGAAGCCCGCACCAAGGCCGGCGAAGATCTGAACCTCATCGATCGCGACCGGTTCGAACTGTGCTGGATCATCGACTTCCCGTTTTACGAATGGAGCGAGGAAGACAAGAAGGTCGATTTCGCCCACAACCCGTTCTCGATGCCGCAGGGCGGGCTTGAAGCTCTGCAGACGCAGGACCCGTTGACGATCAAGGCCTATCAGTATGACGCGGTCTGCAACGGCTTCGAAATCGCTTCGGGCTCGATCCGTAACCAGTCGCCGGAACTGATGGTCAAGGCGTTCGAACTGGTCGGCCTCAGCCAGACCGACGTCGAAGAGCGTTTTGGTGGCATGTACCGCGCCTTCCAGTACGGCGCGCCTCCGCATGGCGGCTGCGCCTTCGGCATCGACCGCGTTGTCATGCTGTTGCTCGGCGCCAAGAACCTGCGCGAGATCACGCTGTTTCCGATGAATCAGCAGGCACAGGACCTGCTGATGAACGCACCGGCTCCGGCCATGCCGAAACAGCTTGCGGAACTGTCGCTGCGGGTCATCCCGCCGCTGAAGAAGGACTAACGGCAAGTCCTTTGCTGATTGGATTTTGATCAACCCGGCGATGCCAATCGCCGGGTTTTTCGTGTCTGCGATTGGCCTTGAGCTTATAAGAAAGAAGGCCCGGCGATCTCTCGCCGGGCCTTTTTATGTTCGGTTGTGATCCGCCGGATCAATCGTTGGCGGTGACCTTGACGCCAAGCACGCCCGGTACCGTGTTCGGCGCGCCCATGGCGGCGCCGATGATCATCGGGAACGGAACCGGGTTGGCCGGTTCGGCCGCAATCGTCAGGCTCTTTGGTGCGTCCAGATAGGTGTTGACGGCGCTGGAAACCTGGTTCTGCAGTTCCGGAACGTTCAGCTGTGCCATCATCAACGGTACCATGCCCTTCAGCGACTGTGCCAGCTGATCGCCGGACACGCCCTGCTGCGAGCCGATATAGTCGAGAACGCGCTTGGTGATCGTCGCATCGTCGAAACGCACCGAGGCGCTGTTGAAGGTCAGCTGCTGGATCAGGCCCATCATCGACAGGCCCATTGCCTGATTGGCTTCTTCCTTGTTCGGATTGGTCTCCGCTGCCTTCATGGCTTCCTGCATGGATTTCATGAAGTCCAGCGTGTAGCCGGAAATGTCGAAGGCGATCGCAAGGCGGCCGACATTGGCGAAATCGAAGGCATATTCTTCCAGCGAGACGTTGCCAGTGGCCACTTCCCAGCTGCCCTTCATCGTCATTTCGCCTGCAAGGGTTTTCAACCCGAGCTTTTCGATGGCCTCCTTCGACTTGGCGTCCTCGACACCGGAAAGGTCGGCCTTGATGCCCGACATTGTCGCGTCGAAATCAAAGCCGGCGTCGCTTTCCTGCTTCGTCAGGTTGGCTTCCGATTCGTCCATCGAAAACACCTGCTTGCCCTTGACGCTGACCGCCACAGGGCCGGTGCCGGCGGATTCGTAAAGGACGATATCGTTGATCGTGCCGCCCGCCGGGTTGCCGGGGATGGAAAGGCCGCCGATGGTGATGTCCTTGGCCGTGACAGCGGCCTCGTCCTGCTTGATGTCGACGTCCGGCAGCGTGACGGTCTCGGCGTAATAGCCGCCGCCCTCGGTTTCCTCGACGCCTTCCAGCGTCACATCACCGACCTTGAAGCTCTTGTCCGGGGCAGCCGTCGATTTGACGGTGACGCCGGTGAGCGTCACGGTCGTGCCGTCAACGGTCACCTTGTCATAGGCAACGTTGGTGCCGTTGAGTGCATAGGCAGCGTTCAGCTTGGTGACGAGATCCGCGCCGTCGAGCGCGAAAGCCGGACCGGAAAGGCCGATAAAAGCGGCGCTCGCCAGCATCAGACGGAGGTTGCGGGTAGGCATCATGGAGCGGTTCCTTGTTGTAAAGCTCTAATTTCGAAGGCATTTCTAATACGGATTAAGGCCGAAATATATTCGAATTGCCGCGTGACGTCATGTTTCGCGCCCCTATTCAATTTTAAGATGAAAATTGTTCTTAGGACCGCCATTTCCCGCAAACGGCAGGTGTTTTCCGGGCTATTCAAACGCCAGATGAGCCCGCAAATTTCCAAGGACACTCAAGATTTTGCGTGGTTAGGGAATCGTTTTGACGGCCTGAGCCGGTTGTCGGGACAGCTGCCACTGCGTCCGATGTCCGCTGAGGAGTTTTCGACCATGTAACTGACGTGGCACATCGTCGTCGCCACACACGGGTTCTCCACAGCGCAATGCCCTGCAATCCTTGCCGTTCAGGGTTTGTTGCGGTAGCAAGAAACCATGGGACAGAGCCTTTTGCCGCCGTCGGGCGGAGACGATCACATTGTGCCGGTTGACCTCAAGGCGGCGCTGGAAGAGCGCTACCTTGCCTATGCGCTATCGACCATCATGCACCGGGCACTGCCCGACGTGCGCGATGGCCTGAAGCCGGTCCATCGCCGCATCATTCATGCCATGAGCGAAATGGGGCTGCGCTCCAATTCGTCGTTCAAGAAATGTGCCCGTATCGTCGGTGACGTCATCGGTAAGTTTCACCCGCATGGCGACCAGTCGGTCTACGATGCGCTGGTGCGTCTCGCGCAGGATTTCTCGCAGCGTTACCCGATCGTCGACGGCCAGGGCAACTTCGGCAATATCGACGGCGACAGCGCCGCCGCCTACCGGTACACCGAAGCCCGCATGACCGATGTCGCGAGCCTTCTGCTCGAAGGCATCGACCAGGATGCGGTGGATTTTCGCCCGACCTACAATGAGGAAGATCAGGAACCGGTCGTCATGCCCGGCGCCTTCCCGAATCTGTTGGCGAACGGCGCATCCGGCATCGCCGTCGGCATGGCGACCTCGATCCCGCCGCACAACGCCCACGAACTCTGCGACGCCGCACTGCACCTGATCAAGAACCCAGGCGCAACGATCGAAGAGTTGATGCTCGATCCGAACAATCCGGAGCGCGGCGGCATCGAAGGCCCCGACCTTCCGACCGGCGGCATCATCATCGATAGCCGCGAGAGCATCATCGAAGCCTACAAGACCGGCCGTGGCGGCTTTCGCGTTCGCGCCAAATGGGAAGTCGAAGATACCGGCCGTGGCGGTTACCAGATCATCGTCACTGAAATTCCCTTCCAGGTGCAGAAATCCCGGTTGATCGAAAAGATCGCCGAGCTTCTGCTTGCGCGCAAGCTGCCACTGCTCGAAGACGTGCGCGATGAGTCGGCCGAGGATGTCCGCCTCGTTCTGGTGCCGAAGAGCCGCTCGGTCGATCCGACCATCCTGATGGAATCACTGTTCAAGCTGTCGGAGCTGGAAAACCGTATCCCGCTCAACATGAACGTGCTCTCCATGGGCCGCGTTCCCAAGGTGATGGCGCTGAACGAGGTCCTGCTGGAATGGCTGGACCATCGCCGCGAAGTTTTGCAGCGCCGCTCGCGCTTCCGGCTGGCCGCCATCGACCGCCGTCTGGAAATCCTCGGCGGCTACCTGATTGCGTATCTCAATCTCGACGAGGTGATCCGCATCATCCGCGAGGAGGATGAGCCCAAGCCCGCTCTGATGGAGCGTTTCACGCTCACCGACCTGCAGGCCGAATCGATCCTCAACATGCGCCTGCGCTCGCTGCGCAAGCTGGAAGAGTTCGAGATCCGCACCGAATTCGAAGGTCTTTCGAAGGAGAAGGCGGAAATCGAGACGCTGCTGGCGTCCGACGAAAAGCAGTGGCAGACCGTTGCATGGGAAATCGGCGAGGTGAAGAAGAAATTCGCCAAGGCCACCGAGATCGGCCGCCGCCGCACGATGTTCTCCAATGCGCCGGAAGCCGATCTGGAAGCGATCCAGCAGGCAATGATCGAGAAGGAACCGATCACAGTCGTCATCTCTGAGAAGGGCTGGATCCGTGCGCTGAAGGGCCATATTTCCGATGTCTCGACGCTGCAGTTCAAGGAAGGCGATGGGCTGAAACTGTCGTTCCCGGCCTCGACAACCGACCGCATCCTCGTCGTCACCACCGGCGGTAAGGCCTATACGCTGGGCGGCGACAAGCTGCCGGGCGGACGCGGCCATGGCGAGCCGCTGCGCATCATCGTCGACATGGAAAACGACCAGGACGTGCTGACCGCCTTCGTCCACGATCCCGCCCGAAAACTGCTGATCTCGTCGGCAGCCGGCAACGGTTTCGTGGTGCTGGAGGGCGATATGGCCGCCAATACCCGCAAGGGCAAGCAGATCATGAACGTCGCCATGCCGGATGAAGCCAAGCTGGTCATCCCGATCAAGGGCGATCACGTCGCCATCGTCGGGGAAAACCGCAAGATGCTGGTTTTCCCGCTCGCTCAAATCCCGGAAATGGGCCGCGGCAAGGGTGTCCGCCTGCAGCGCTACAAGGACGGTGGTGTCTCCGACATGCGCTGCTTCGCCATCGCCGACGGCCTTACCTGGGCCGACAGCGCCGGCCGCAGCTTCACCAAGAGCAAGGACGAACTGCTGGAATGGATCGGCGACCGCGCCACCGCGGGCAGGGCGGTGCCGAAGGGGTTCCCGAGGAGTGGTAAGTTTACGGGGTGATGGATGGCGGGGGCGCCGTTACAAATCAAACGGAACGGTGTGATCCCTCAGAAACTGAGCCGTGCCCGCCTCGTCAATCTCTCCCGCAGCGACGGATAGGACAAACGCGATAACGTCAGCTTGTTCTGTTTCTATCAAAAGGCCATTGATCAGCAGGAAGGTAAAAGCTGCAAGCCAGCCTGTCCTCTTGTTGCCATCAGAAAACCCGTGGTTTCGAACGATGCCGTAAAGGTAAGCGGCGGCGAAGACATGTATGTCGTCTTCGCCATAGGCTGCTTTGTTCACCGGACGCGCCAAGGCAGACTCAAGTGCGTTTGCATCCTTGAGGCCCGGCAAACCACCGTGTTCCTGTATCTGTTCGTGATGGATGATCTCGATGGCTTCGCGGGACAGCCACTTAACGGACGTCATTTCGCCAATTCACGCAGCGCGACATGATACTTTTTCATACCAATTCTGGCCGCTCGCAATTGTTCTGCGAGATCGTCTCTCTGGGGTGCCAGTTCAAGTGTGCTTCCCGTTTCCTTCAACTCAAACTCGTCGCCGGCCTTCAGCCCCAGACGATCAAGAACCTCCTTCGGGATGATCACGCCTTCGGAATTGCCGATCTTGCGGATGGTGATGTTCATGGCAAAACTCCAATGTTATAATCGCGTTATAACATTGATTTCGTACCTCAGCAATTGCTCGTGCATTTCAACCCGTAAACGGAAACTCGTTCGAGGCATCCACGGCCGATTTCTTCCGCATCTGCCACACCGAATGCCCGACCAGCGCCAGGATCAGCACAGCACCGCCGACCAGCGTCTGGGAGGTTGGGACCTCCATGAAGACGATCCAGATCCACAGCGGCGCGAGGATGGTTTCGAGCAGGTAGAACATGCCGACTTCCGGGGCAGACAGGTAGCGCGGGCCGGTGGCGAGGCAGAAGAAGGCGAGCGGGATCATGATCAGGCCATCGAACATGATCCAGCCGGGATGGGCGATGGCCAAACCTTCCGCCGGCGACAGCAGGTAGCCGATGATGGCGGGGAAGATCGCGGTTGCGAGTGGCACCAGCCCCATGTCCTTGCCGCTGGCACGGCTGACGGTGATGGCGGAGGCGAGCATCAGGGCCGAGCAGACCGCCATCGCATCGCCGAAGAAATTGCCGCTTTTCAAGCCGTCCTGGACGATCAGGCCGACGCCCAGGACCATGACGGCCATGGTCACAAGCGTGGCGTTGGAGGGGCGTTCCTTGAGGAAGACCCAGGACAGGATGGCCGCGAACATCGATGTGAAGGCAACGATGAAGACGACATTGGCGGTCGCCGTATTGAAAACGGACAGCAGGAAGGTGAAGGAGCCGAGGCCGTAAAACAGGCCGGCCAGCAATCCCGCCTTCCCGGGGACCAGCGCGATCTTGCGGCCGAGGAACTTGTTCAGCACCACCCAGGCGATCAGCGCCACGACGAAGGTGCAGAGGCTGCGGACCGCCAGCAGCGACCAGACTTCGCCATCGGCGGAGCGGATCAGCGGAATGTCGAAGGAGAGGGCAAGGCCGCCAAGGCCGGTGATGAGAAGTCCGCGGCGGTGGTGGGCGGCGTCGATGGCTTCACTCAAGATTTCATCCTGTCAGGTGGCTGCGCTTTATTCTGTATAGCGCTCCCAGCCCTGGGCCATAAGGTGCTCTTGCGGCAGAAACTTTGTTTTATAGTCCATTTTGCGCGATCCCTTGACCCAATAGCCAAGATAAACGTGCGGCAGGCCACGTTCCTTCACTTTGCGGATGTGATCGAGAATCATGAAGGTGCCGAGCGAGCGGTCGGCCAGGTCAGGGTCGAAATAGGAATAGACCATCGACAGGCCATCGCCCATCTTGTCGGTCAGTGCTGCCGAGATCAGCGGTCCCTTCGCCAGGCCGATGCCATCGCCTTCGACCTTGAGGCGGTACTCGATGATCTTGGTGTTGACGTGGGTATCCTCGACCATCATCGCATAATCCAGCACCGACATGTCGGACATGCCGCCTTTCTGGTGGCGATGGTCGAGATAGCGGCGAAACAGGCTGTATTGCTCGCTGGAGGGTTCAGCCGGGTATTCGGTCGAGACCACGTCGCTGTTCAGCGCCAGGATACGCCGCATCGAGCGGGTGGGCGAAAACTCGCCAGCGAGGATACGCACCGAAACGCAGGCCCGGCAGCTTTCGCAGGCCGGCCGGTAGGCGATGTTCTGGGAACGGCGGAAACCGCCCTGGGTGAGGAGATCGTTGAGTTCCGGTGCCCGCTCGCCCACCATATGGGTAAACACCTTCCGCTCCATCTCCTGCGGCAGATACGGGCAGGTCGCCGGCGCGGTCAGGTAGAATTGTGGAGACGGTGTAGTTTGCGTGTTCATATTATGCGGAGATCGCTCTTCTTGGCCGCCTGGAAAACATTAGCATGGCGCAAGATTATAAAAGGTCAATCGCGACTTTTTGAACTGTCACGTTGCGATGCAGTAAACCTGTGGTTTTTAGGTGATCGGCTGCAGGACAGCGACGGAATGCGGCAAGACATCCCGTCGCTAGCCAAGCCATTCAATAGGCGTCGCGGCGGACGGTGACCGTGCCAATGAGCAGGTCATGCAGCAACCGGCCACGATCGGTGAACAGGCCGACAAGCAGCACCAGCGGGGTCAAAATTGCGTTGGCGATCCAAAAGATCACCAGATGGACGATTGCCGTGAGGAAATCCATCGGCCGGCCGTCGGTGCGGGCGATTGCCAGTCCCATCATGCTCATGCCCGGCGAAGCCTGCTTCGGGCCGCCAACCGTGATGCCGAAATACAGCATGGCGAGACCGGCAAAAAGCACGGGATAAAGGAAGAAACCGAGGCCGAGCGTCAGGATGCCGAGAAAGAACACGACGACGGCGGCGGGAATCCAGAGAAGCCCGACGATGGCATAGTCGATGATGAACGCCATGACGCGACGGCTGAGCACGCCCTGATAGGCCCGCCAGTCATTGCTTGGAATTCTGAGGTTTTCGTCCTGCACGCTCATGTCTGTGTCTCCAGTTCTCTTCCTGATATGGGAAGTGGCCGCAAAAATGCAAATCCCGCGGAGCTTGGTGCTGATAAATTTGTCGTTCGACCGCTCGGAAGATTCTGCAGTACCAGCCGGTTTCGCAGGTGCTTCAGCCTGCGTTCATCAGAATGTGCTAGCGGAAAGGAAGCCCTGCGAATCTGGGACGCTCACCCTCCCAAAAGACACTGGTTCAATGCCGGTTTGTTGATAAGCAGCAATCGCCAGACAGTTCACCGGTTCCTCGCCCAATGCCCCTCAGCGTCAATGCAGATACCAATGCCGGCCGGTTTGGCGGCCTCCGGGGACGTCTCTGGTGCATGGCCTTGCTTGCAGTTGTCTGCACGTTGCTGCTTGCAACCTCGACGCTGTCAACCTCGATTGAAACTTTCCGGAAGGCCCGGTCCGGCGCGGAAAACATGCGGCAGTTTACCGCCATCTTCGATGCCGCAAATCTCATTTCGGCCGAACGCGGTCCTGCCAACAGCCTGATGACGGCATCCGAACCGAAGCGCTTCGAGGCGCTGCGGGCGTGGCGTGGTTTCATGCAGGATACGGACGCAGCGCTGGACGATCTCGAGCGGCGCGACATACCCGTCGAGATGATCAGCCGTGTACGCACCCAGCTTGATAGAGGCCGTGCGCTGATCTTAGCGCTTGAACACAAGCCGCGCCCCGAGCGCAGTTACGCGGAAATCCGTGCGGCGATCGACGCCATGTTCCTAGCCCGCGATGACTACCGGCCGATCATCGAATGGCATAGTGGTGAAATCCTCAAGCTGGACCGGGAACTTGGCGCCATCATCGTGCAGGGGATCGCGTTGAGCGATATGCGCGAATATGCCGGGCGGCTTGGTTCCTATCTGATCGCGCCGATGGCGGCGAGCACTGCGGTGGCGCCGCAGGATATCGCGGCCAGCAACGCTGCGCGCGGTAGACTGCTCGAAATATGGGACCTGCTGGGCCCGAACGCGCTGGCATTGCCCGAAACCGTGGCGATCCGGACGATGCGCGCGGAGGCGGATCAAACATTCATGGGGCGGGGGCTTGCGCTGATCGACGAGCAGATGGCGCTCGGCGGCAGGACCGGCCAGTTTTCCCTCGATGGCGTGAGTTTCACCGAGCGTTATGTTGCGATGATGCGGCCACTGGGCGAAATGCGAGACATCTATTTCAAGGAGATCGCCGGTCAATTCGAGACGAAGGAGCATGACGCATTGTCGGCTCTTTATCGCAACGGGCTGACCACAGCCGTGCTTCTGCTGCTCGTGGTGGGCCTCGTTGCCTCCGTTCAGTTTTATATCCTGCGCCCCCTGCTCAAGGGCGCGCAGGCGGTGATCGCGCTTGCTGACGAGCGCCCGGCGGTTCTGGTTTCGGCGCCAGATGAGGTGAGGGAAATCCAGCGGCTCTACGGCGCTATCGGCATTCTTTCGGAACGGCTTAGTGAACGGGCGTTGTTGACCCGCAAACTCGAAGCGCTGGCCACGACAGACGGGCTGACGGGTCTTCTGAACCGGCGCGCACTTGAGAGCCGTGGGGAGACCCTGATGGCGGATGGAGTTCGTTTCCTGATCCTCCTGGATATCGATCATTTCAAATCGATCAACGACCGCTATGGCCATCCCTTCGGGGACACCGTGCTGCGGGCAACTGCCGATCTGATGCGGCGTTCCATGGGGACGGCAGTCCACCTTGCCCGTTTCGGTGGCGAGGAGTTTGCAGTTCTGCTCGAACGCGGCTCCTTGGCACAAGCCGCCAACGCAGCGCGAAAACTGAAGAGCGCCATAGCCAACCATGCACTGGCAACTCCCGATGGCGAGCTGCTGACCGTGACGGCGAGCTTCGGCGTTGCGGGTGGCGCCGATCTGCCGTGGAGCGATATGGTTGCCCATGCGGATGCTGCCCTTTACCGGGCAAAGGCCGCCGGCCGCAACCGGGTCAGGGTTTTTCACTCGTCAACCGAGGCCGGCAGGCCCGCCCAATCTTACAGGGAGGGCGCCGGGCCCATGCGCTGAAACGGAGCGGGCGGACCGGTTTATCGTTTGGCGAGAATGCGTGCCACATCGACAGCGAAATAGCTGAGGATGCCGTCGCAACCGGCGCGCTTGAAGGCAAGCAGGGTTTCGAGCATGACGCGTTCGCCGTCGATCCAGCCATTGGCGGCGGCGGCCTTGATCTGCGAATATTCGCCGGAGACCTGATAGGCAAATACCGGCAGGCCGAAGCTTTCCTTCATCCGCCAGCAGATATCGAGATAGGGCAGGCCGGGCTTGACCATCAGCATGTCGGCGCCTTCCTCGACGTCGAGGGCGGTGTCGCGCATCGCCTCGGTGCCATTGGCCGGGTCGATATAATAGGTCTTCTTGTCGCCCTTGAGCAGGCCGCTGGTGCCGATCGCTTCGCGGTAAGGGCCATAGAAGGCCGAGGCGAACTTGGTGGCATAGGCCATGATGCCGACATTCTGGTGACCGGCCGCATCCAGCGCCCAGCGGATGGCGCCGACGCGGCCGTCCATCATGTCGGAGGGAGCGATGATGTCAGCGCCGGCATCGGCCTGCATCACGGCGGCGATGGCGATCTGAGCCACCGTCTCGTCATTGACGATCTCGCCGTCGCGCAGGATGCCGTCATGGCCGTGGCTGGTGAAGGGATCAAGCGCCACGTCGGTGATAACGCCGATATTCGGCACGGCCTTTTTGATGGCCCTGGTCGTCTCGTTGATCAGGTTGTTGGCGGCAAGGCTGTTGGAGCCGGTATCGTCACGCAGGGAGATATCAACATTCGGGAAGGTCGCAAGCGCCGGAATGCCCAGATCGGCGGCGAGCCTTGCCGCCTCCACGGCCTTGTCGATGCTCATCCGGTTGACACCGGGCATGGCGTCGATCGGCTCGACGATGTTTGTGCCGGGAACGACAAAAATCGGCCAGATCAGATCATCGACCGTCAGCCGGTTTTCCTGCACCAGCCGGCGGGTCCAGTCGGCCTTGCGGTTGCGGCGCATGCGGCGATGGCCGGTAATAAGGTCAACAGGGTTGGTCTTGTCAGTCATGGGATCGTCTTTCGTCAGCTTCGTCTCATCTGGTCGCGGTTTATCACGGGCAATGGTCAAAGGAAAATGATCGAGGTGCGGCGTTTCATCGTCCCTTGTCTCTCCCCTTGAGGGGGAGGGGCGGAGCAAAGCTCGGGTGGAGTGATCTGCGGCATATGCAATAGACCGTGGTGTTCGCGGTCATCACCCCCACCCGCGACTGCGTTGCGACTTCCCCCTCAAGGGGAGGTGGAACCGCCACTCGCGAAGCCGAAATCGGGTTCCTGTATCTGCGGCTTCATGTCACGAAACCGTGATGATGAAGGAACCATTTCCCCCATATTCGGTTCTGGTCTCGTCTTACGGAGTGTCCGATGAAAATCACCGATGAGCGGTGAGAGGCCTCCGAACCAAAGGAGAAGACGATGAAAACTGTTGTCAAACTTGCCCTTGCTGCTGCCCTTTCGGCGACAACGCTCAGCGGCTATGCCTATGCACAGACCACGAGCTCGACGACGCCGATGATGGCGGACGACATGATCACGATCGTCAATGTCGGCTCCGAGAGCAATGCCAATACGGACACGTCGTCCATCCCAGCGACCTATCGCAACCCGTCACCGGAATCGATCACCAAGGCCCAGACCGAAATCCAGAACGACCCGGCCCTGATGGCGACGCTTGAAGCGAAAAACGTGCAGCTTGAAAATGTGATCGGCATCCAGACTGCGGCCAATGGCGGCAAGATCGTTTATACGAAGTAACGCCGATTATGTGAGATGACGCTGATACTCGAAGAAGGGCTCCCTGTCTGTGGAGCCCTTTCTACTTCGCGTGCAAGGCCCCTGCGGTGTCGGCAAGCGATAACCTCATGATCCGCTGAAACGTCTGGTGACAGATCCCGAAAAGGGCCTCCCCCTGAGAGGAGAGGCCAAGTATTCAGTTCTGGCGTGCACGACCGAACTGCCAAGGCGGCCGGGCATTTGAACAGTTCCTCAAACAGCTGCGGCTCACAATTAACTTTGTTAATCACACAATCTTTTTTCCGGCGTTAAAGAGGCAAAAGGCGGCTCGTTGAAGGGCACCGGCGCGGTTAGACGCGGCTGAACGGCGTGTAGCACGCAGAAAATACAGGGCATCCTCATGTTGCGGATATAATTTGCGGCAATCTGCCCATGGGCCTTTTCCTGCAGGTTGCAATCCCCATATCCTTCCCGAGGCAACCGGGCTAGCCTGGTTGTGAGGAGACGGGGAATCATGAGCGACACATTGCGCGATACACAACGCAAGCTGACGACGATCTTCTGTGCCGATGTGCAGGATTACACACGCCTGATGGGCGTGGACGAGGAAGGCACGCTGGCGATGCTGAAGCATTACCGCGATGCGATGTCCCGCCTGATCGAGGCGCATGGCGGGCGGGTGATCAATACCTGGGGCGACGGGATTATCGCCGAATTCCCCAGCGTCGTTGAATGCGTACGCGCAGCGATGGATGTTCAAAACGAGCTGGCGGGCCAGAACGCTGCACGGCCGGCGGACGGGCGCATGCTGTTTCGCATCGGCATCAATCTCGGCGATGTGATCGTCGATGGCGACGACATCTATGGTGACGGTGTCAATATTGCCGCGCGCCTGCAGGCATCGGCCACGGCCGGCGGGATCGTGATCTCCAATACGGTCTACGATCAGGTTCGCAACAAGGTGGCGGTCGGTTTCGATTTCCTTGGGCCGCTGACGATCAAGAATATGGCCGACGCAGTGCCGAGCTACGCCGTGCGTATCGGTGAAGGCAACACCCAGGCATCGCCACCGGCAGATCCAACGCCTGGCATCAAGGCAAAGCCGGACCTGGATGCCGGCACGCAGGCGAAAGCCAGCTCTGCGTTGCCCCTGCAGGCATTGCCGGCGATCACCCGCTCGATGTTTTGGCTGGCCGCGCTGGCGGCTGGCGTGCTGGTCGCCATCAATGTCCTGTCGTGGGATGGCGATTTCTGGGCGGCCTGGGCGGTTTTGGGGCTGGCGGTCCTGTCGTCCCTGATCTGGGCAGCGATTCAAAGCCGGTACGACCGGTTCCTCGCCATCCTTGCGGTGATGGGCCTGGGGATTGCCGGGATCAATATTTTGACATGGCACGGGATTTTCTGGTCGGGCTGGCCGATTCTCGGGATCGGCATCGTGGCCGGCCTCTACAAGATTTTCCGCCGGTGACCGCGCAGATCGCCGCCGGCGCGCCGACGCGTGTCTCTGCCGCATCCGAAAGTTATTGATAGTCAATTCAGATCCCGGGCGTTTATCATCGCTTGGGGCGGGAACAATATCCGTTGGCAAAGCGTTCGCCCGCGACCTATCTTCGCCGCATGGCCCTTGATTCTGTCAAAATCCCCAAACTGTCGCTCACCGAAACGCTGTTCGGATTGTTCCTGCGGCTGGTAGCCGTGTCGTGCTTCTGGTTCGGTCTGAACTATTGGGCGATGCTGATCGGCTTCTCTTTCGGCGGCGGCGGGCGGTTCGATCTGCTGCCGGTGCCGTGGCGGGTGGCAGCGACAGCCCTTGCCGTCTTCTACCCCGTGGCGGCGCTTGGACTGTGGCTGCTGGTCTCCTGGGGGCCGGTGATCTGGGTGGTGGCAGCCGGGGCGGAAATCGTCATGTTTGCGGTCTATCCGCAGATTTTCGGGGAGAAGCCGTTGCTGGTCATTCTGCACGCTGCGGTGGCCGTCGCCTTCGTGCTTTTCCGGGCTGCGATCTTCTATCAGCGGGCACGCCAAGCCCGCGCTGCAAGAATTGATTTACCCTGACACAAGGGCTGTGGATAGTAAGGCGCTGTTAAGGCTGGTGTTTAAGTAGAATTTTATACGTATTCGATAGTGTCTACCTCAAGGCGGGAAGAGAAACATACACCGCCAAACAAAACAGTGAGGCAGTCATCATGAACACCAAAATGAAACCGCAGGCCGTTGCCGTCAAAGATCCCCACGAAGATGCGATCCGTTCGCTCTATATGGAATCCCTCCACCTGGTTGAGCGTCTGCACCGTCGCCTGCTCGACGTCGTCAAGGACGAATTCGACCGGTCGGGCCGCTCCGATGTCAACGCCGTCCAGGCCCTTCTCCTCTTCAACATCGGCAATTCGGAACTGACGGCTGGCGAACTGCGCTCGCGCGGTTACTATCTCGGCTCCAACGTATCCTACAATGTTAAAAAGCTGGTTGATCTCGGCTTCATCAATCATCAGCGTTCGCGCATCGACCGCCGCTCGGTTCGCATCAGCCTGACGGACGAGGGCCAGGAGATCGCCGAAACGGTCGCCAAGCTCTATGAACGCCATATCGGCTCGATCCAGAAGGTTGGCGGCATCGGCACCGACGAGTTCGGCCAGATGAACAAGCTCCTGCAGCGCCTTGACCGCTTCTGGAACGACACGATGCTCTACAAGCTCTGATCAGCGCTACAAACTAACTGCTGTTTCTCCTCTCCTGCGGCTTCACTGCCGCAGGATGAGAAGCAGACACGAGGGTGCACTGCGCCACCGTTTTCTCGGCCGATTGATGCGTTGCCCGACTGAAGCCATGCTCGTCGGGACGCCGGAGATCGATGACCTCGCGGTATCCGATCAATCCCGCCGCGCTCTCACGCGCAAATTTCCCTGTTTGATAGAAATCCCTAATGCCGTCCCTTCGCCGCCTCCTGATGCGAGAGCGCGCATAGAGGCCGTGTCTCTGGAATGCTGCACCGGTCCATGGCGGACGCTGTGAAGTCCAATGCCGCGGGCAGGTGACACGAATTGGCCATATTACTGTGACAGCGACGAGGCACGAGAATGCGGGTTTTGCGTTGCTTCTGTTGCCAATCGGCGACTGGCCGCGAGTTGCGTTCGTAATCTCACAAATGTGAACTGCGGGCAGGGAGCTGCAAGTATAGTTTACGTTAACCGTGTTCGTGATAGCTCTGCGTTTTGCGTAGCAGCATTGGATGGTAGGAAACATGTCGAAGAAACCCGGAATTGATGCATTGTCGCGTCGTGGCTTCCTTGCCTCGGCGGCGGCTTTCGGCGCTGCAACATTCGCCGGTGGCGCTTTTGCGCAGGACGCGCTCGACGATATCATCAATGCCCCGCGCCGCGGTGCCTGGGACGACCAATTCGACGCCAAGGCTTCGCGCAGCGCCACGGCCGTCGTTTCCAACACGCCGATCTTCGGCATGGATACGCTTGCCAATACCCAGAACGCCGTTGGCCAGTATCAGCAGATCGTTTCGGCCGGTGGCTGGCCGCAGGTCAATTCATCGGTTCGCCTTGAAATGGGCGTTGCCGATCCGTCGGTGCAGGCTCTGCGCCAGCGCCTGATCATCTCCGGCGACCTGCCGCAATCCGCCGGTATTTCCAATTCCTTCGACAGCTATGTCGATGGCGCGGTCAAGCGCTTCCAGGCCCGCCACGGCCTGCCGGCAGACGGCGTGCTCGGCGAATATTCCGTCAAGGCGCTGAACATCGCCGCCGATGTGCGCCTCGGCCAACTGAACACCAATATCGTCCGCCTGCAGTCGATGTCGGGTGATCTTGGCGAGCGCTATGTGCTGGTCAACATTCCTGCCGCCTATATCGAAGCTGTCGAAAATGGCCGCGTCGCGACGCGCCACACGGCGGTTGTCGGCCGGATCAGCCGCCAGACCCACATCATCAATTCGAAGATCTACGAGGTCATCCTCAACCCGTACTGGACATCGCCGCGCTCGATCGTCGAAAAGGACATCGTTCCGTTGATGCGCAAGGATCCGGAATATCTGAAGAAGAATTCGATCCGCCTCATCGATGGACAGGGCAATGAAGTCTCCCCGGAGACGATCGACTGGAACGCCGAGAAGGCGCCGAACCTGACCTTCCGCCAAGACCCCGGCAAGACCAACGCCATGGCCTCGACGAAGATCAACTTCCACAACCCGAACAACGAATACATGCACGACACGCCGCAGCAGGGCCTGTTCAACAAGCTCGCCCGCTTTGAATCGTCCGGTTGCGTGCGCGTGCAGAACGTGCGCGACCTGACGACCTGGCTGCTGCGCGACACGCCCGGCTGGTCGCGCCAGCAGATCGAGGCGACGATCCGTGCCGGCCAGAATTCGCCGATCAAGCTGGCAGTCGAAGTCCCGGTCTATTTCAAGTACATCACCGCCTGGGCAGCAACCGACGGCATCGTGCAGTTCCGCGACGATATCTATGAGATGGATGGCGAGCAGGAACTGGCGCTGCAGACCACCACCGGTGTCGAGCAGGCCGCCGGCGCCGTCGAGCGCGACAACCTGCCGCAATAAGCGGCCCTGTATTCATCGAGCCAAGGCCGCGTCCCTTTCAGGTGCGCGGCCTTTTGCGTTTCCGGTCCCTGTCGCATCCCGGCGCTGCAGATGGGGGAAATGGCGCAAATCGCACAGCCCGTATTGCCCTTGCCATGCGAGGACGGTAAACACCGTGCCACCGCCTCTTAAGGAGCTTTGAGAATGAGCGATTCCGTCGTCAACCCCGATGTTTTCTTCAGCCGTTCGCTTGCCGACACCGATCCGGATATTTTCGGTGCGATTGAGAAGGAGCTGGGCCGCCAGCGCCATGAGATCGAGCTGATTGCGTCCGAGAACATCGTCTCGCGCGCCGTGCTCGAAGCCCAGGGCTCGATCATGACCAACAAGTATGCCGAAGGCTATCCGGGCAAGCGCTATTACGGCGGCTGCCAGTTCGTCGACATCGCTGAAGAACTCGCCATCGAGCGCGCCAAGAAGCTGTTCGGCGTCGGTTTCGCCAACGTCCAGCCGAATTCGGGTTCGCAGATGAACCAGGCCGTGTTCCTGGCACTGCTGCAGCCGGGCGACACATTCATGGGCCTCGATCTCAACTCGGGCGGTCACCTGACGCATGGTTCGCCGGTCAACATGTCCGGCAAGTGGTTCAACGTCGTGTCCTACGGCGTGCGCGAAGGCGACAACCTCTTGGATATGGACGCCGTGGCCGAATCGGCGCGCACGCACAAGCCCAAGCTGATCATCGCCGGTGGCACGGCTTACTCCCGCATCTGGGACTGGAAGCGTTTCCGCGAGATCGCCGATGAAGTCGGCGCCTATCTGATGGTCGACATGGCCCACATTGCGGGCCTCGTTGCCGGCAATCAGCATCCGTCGCCATTCCCGCATTGCCATGTTGCCACCACCACCACGCACAAGTCGCTGCGTGGCCCGCGCGGGGGCATGATCCTCACCAATGACGAGGCGCTGGCAAAGAAGTTCAACTCGGCCGTCTTCCCGGGGCTGCAGGGCGGCCCGCTGATGCACGTCATCGCCGCCAAGGCCGTGGCTCTCGGCGAAGCGCTGCAGCCGGAATTCCAGGATTACGCCGCCCAGATCGTCAAGAATGCCAAGGCGCTGTCGGAAACGCTGGTTGCCGGCGGTCTAGACATCGTCTCGGGCGGTACCGACAACCATCTGATGCTGGTCGATCTTCGCAAGAAGAACGCCACCGGCAAGCGGGCTGAAGCAGCTCTTGGCCGCGCCTATGTCACCTGCAACAAGAACGGCATCCCGTTCGATCCGGAAAAGCCGTTCGTCACTTCCGGTGTTCGTCTCGGCACCCCTGCCGGCACGACACGCGGTTTCAAGGAAGCCGACTTCCGCGAAATCGGCAACCTGATCGTCGAGGTTCTCGATGGCCTCAAGGTCGCCAATTCCGATGAAGGCAATGCCGCTGTCGAAGCCGGTGTGCGTGAAAAGGTGGTCAAGCTGACCGACCGTTTCCCGATGTATCCTTACCTGTAATCGAAGACCTCTGAGCAAGGAGCTCGAATGCGCTGCCCCTATTGCGGATCGGAAGACAGCCAGGTGAAGGACAGCCGTCCTGCGGAGGATGGCGCCGCCATCCGCCGCCGGCGCATCTGCCCGGATTGCGGCGGCCGCTTCACGACCTTCGAACGGGTGCAGCTCAGGGAGCTGATGATCCTGAAGAAGACCGGCCGCAAGGCGCCGTTCGACCGCGACAAGCTGTTGCGGTCGTTCGAGATCGCGCTGCGCAAGCGCCCGATCGATCGCGACCGGATCGAGCGGGCGGTGTCCGGCATCGTCCGGCGGCTGGAAAGTTCCGGCGAAACGGAAATTCCGTCGGAAGAAATCGGCCTGCAGGTGCTCGAGGCCTTGAAAGGCCTCGATGACGTTGCCTTCGTCCGCTACGCCTCGGTCTATCGCGATTTCTCCCATGCGGATGATTTCGAGAAGGTGATCGCCGAGATCAGCGCCAAGATTGCGCGTGATCCCGGCGTTTGATGGATGCCAATACTTGCGCCGCCCGAAAGGGCGGCGTTTGACGTCTGCAGGGTGAGGGATGGCATCGATATGGCGGAAATGGCTGACGACGAGCGTTTCATGGTGGAGGCACTGCGCCTCGCACACCAGCACCGCGGAGCCACAGGTTCCAACCCGTCCGTCGGCTGCGTCATTGTCCGCAATGATGGCGATGGCTCCAAGATCGTCGGTAGCGCCGTCACGGCCATCGGTGGCAGGCCGCATGCCGAGACACAGGCTCTGGCCGCAGCCGGACCCGCCGCACGCGGTGCTACGGCCTATGTGACGCTCGAACCCTGTTCCCACCACGGCAAGACTCCGCCCTGTGCAGATGCACTGATTGCGGCCGGGATTGCCCGTGTCGTCGTGTCCGTGGTCGATCCCGACGAGCGTGTTTCCGGACATGGGCTGGAGATGCTGCACGATGCCGGTATCGAGGTCGTCACCGGGGTGCTGGAGGAAGAGGGCGAGCGCGAGCTTGAGGGCTACCTCATGCGCAAGCGCAACAACCGGCCGTATGTGACTCTGAAACTTGCCGTTTCCGCCGATGGTATGATCGGCATCAAGGGGCAGCGGCAGGTGAGCATCACCGGCGCGCCGGCGCGGGATATCGTGCATCGGCTGCGATCCGAGACCGATGCCATCCTTGTCGGAATCGGCACGGCGATCGCCGACGATCCGGAATTGACCACCCGTATCCCCGGGCTGGAGCACCGTTCGCCATTGCGTATCGTCATCGACGGCGATCTCAACCTGCCTATCACCTCGAAGCTGGCGCAGACGGCGCGCAGTGTACCGGTCTTGATCGTCACCGGTGAGAGCGATGGCTCGGTCGCCTTTTCAGGGCGCCAGCAGGCATTGGAATCAGCCGGCGTCGAGGTCGTGGTCTGCGACCCGAAGGTGCCGGCCGACCTGCTCGCGGCTCTAGCAACGCGCGGCGTGTCCTCGCTGCTGGTTGAAGGCGGCGCGCGTACGGCGCAGCAATTCCTCAATGACGGACTGGTTGACCGGATTCTTCTGTTTACCGCGCCGCTCACTCTTGGCGAGGAGGGGGTGCCATCCCCACTTGACCGGAAGCTGGTGCCCGTGGGCTTCGTCCATCGGCGAACAGACACTTTTGGCGACGACCTTCTCGACACCTACGAATACGAAAGAACCCTCTGATGTTCACCGGCATTATCACCGATATCGGCACCGTCGAAACGATTACCACCCTCGATGAGGGCATCAAGCTGCGCATCGCCACCGCCTATGATCCCAAGGGCATCGACATCGGTGCCTCGATTGCCTGTTCCGGCGTCTGCCTCACGGTCACGACGCTGCCGGAAGAAGGCGCCAACGGCCGCTGGTTTGAAGTCGAGGCCTGGGAAGAGGCGCTGCGGCTGACGACGATTTCGTCCTGGACGGTGAGCCAGAAGATCAATCTGGAACGGTCGCTGAAGATCGGCGACGAACTGGGCGGCCATCTTGTGTCCGGCCATGTCGACGACAAGGCCGAAATCCTCTCCGTCGAGGCGGAAGGCGAGGCGACCCGTTTTCGCCTGCGCGCGCCAAAACATCTGGCGAAATTCGTGGCCCCAAAGGGTTCCATCGCACTGGATGGCACATCTTTGACGGTCAATGCCGTCAACGGCACCGATTTTGATGTGCTGCTGATCCGTCATTCGCTGGAGGTGACGACCTGGGGTGAGCGCAAGGCCGGCGATTTCGTCAATTTCGAAGTCGATACGATGGCACGCTATGCTGCACGGCTGGCAGAGTTTCCGGCACCGAAGGCCGAGTAGGCTCGCCCGAACAATCTCTGCCTCGATCTGATCCGCCCCGAATGACCGGGAGCGGATCGACGCATTCTCCGACCCGTCTCGCGCCTACACGCAGGGCCGGGTAGCTGTCCATTGGTCGCCCGGTTTGCTGCAGCGACGGCGTGACGCGAAACCTCACCGCTCCAGCAAAATCACATTCGCCCCATGATAGGTCGTCCGTCCGGTTTCCTTGAATTGCAGCTTTGCGGCCACCCTCAGCGATGCGAGGTTGCCGATATCGATGATGCAGGTCTTCTTCATCGACGGAAATTGTTGGTCGCCCCATTTCATTGCGGCGCTGACTGCCTCGGTTGCAAGGCCCTGGCCGTGCGAACGTGGCGATAGTGCCCAGCCGGTCTCCATCGTGCCCTCGACCGAAGGGCTGATGCCACGGTGCAGATCGTGAAAGCCGGCTTCGCCGATAAACTGGCCGGTCTCGCGGTCCTGCAAAACCAGAAAGCCGAAACCGAAATAGTGCCACATGCCGACCTGGCGCAGGAAGCGTGTCCAGGCCTGTTCTCGCGAAAACGGTACGCCGCCGACGAAACGGGTGACTTCGGGATCGGCAAAGAGCGCGGCGTAGGGGGTAAAGTCGTCGCGGCGATAGGGGCGCAGGATCAGGCGTTCGGTTTCGATGGTGGGGACGCTGTGCATGAGATTTCTTTGGTCCGTTTGAAATGATGATTCATATATACGATCAGATTCCCGGCTCGCCGTCCCAATAATCGGTTTCGCTTTCCTTGCGTCCGACGAAACGGAAGACGGGTTTTCCGCCGGGAGTTGCGCGCGATTTGGCCAGGAACTTGCCCGAATCTGGATATTCGACAATTTCGGCCTTCGCGTTGGCCGAAATCGACAGGTAGGTGAGGGGGACGGTGCCGGTATTGATCAGGTGATGGGCGGTTTCAGGTCCACCCGCCGGCGCGCCCAGCACATCGCCGGGCTTGACGGGATAGCGATCCGGTCCGAAGCGGTATTCGCCTTCGCCACTCAGAATGACGAACAGCTCTTCCTCGATATGGTGATTGTGGAACGGGCAGCCGGATTTGCCCGGAGGGACTTCACCGTAGCCTATGCCGAGATCCTCAAGACCGAGTTGCGCCCCGAAGGAGGCGTCGCGGGATTCAAAGAACGTGCCTTCCTGCCAATGCTCAAGGTCAAGTTCAGCCGGATTGATGACGGGGCGCTGCATCTTTGTCATGTTTTTCTCCTCCTTGGCGAAACTTGTACAGAGAGGCCATCGGATTGAAAAGATGGCGGCAATTTCAGGTGTTCTGCATGAAGCGATGGTCAAACGCCTCGCCAAATCCATGCCCGCAACGAAAAATGCTTGCCAATCGGGCTCCAGCGTGGTTTGACCGCCGCCTGCGCTGGAGATGTCCGGCCCCCAATTTCAGACAGGTGACAAATGTCCGATACTGAGAAACCACATATTCTGATTGTGGAAGCGCGTTTCTATGACGACATGGCCGACGCCTTGCTTGATGGCGCCACATCGGCGCTCAAGGATGCCGGTGCGACCTATGACGTCGTGACGGTGCCCGGCGCGCTGGAAATCCCGGCGGCAATTGCGATGGCGCTCGACGGCATCGACAATGGCGCCACCGAGTATGACGGTTTCGTCGCGCTCGGCATGGTCATCCGTGGCGAGACCTACCACTTCGACATCGTCTCGAACGAATCCTCACGCGCCCTGATGGATCTTGCCGTCAGCGAAAGCCTTGCCATCGGCAATGGCATCCTGACCGTCGAAAACGACGCGCAGGCCTGGGCCCGCGCAAAGAAGAGCGAAGGCGACAAGGGCGGCTTTGCTGCCCGCGCGGCACTGACCATGATCGACCTGAAGATCAAGCTGGGCGGCGAACAGTGAGCGACACTCCTACCAATCCGCCGGCCGACCAGCCGATCAAGCAGGCAAACCAGCGCGGAGCGGCCCGTCTTGCTGCCGTTCAGGCGCTGTACCAGATGGATGTTGGCGGTACCGGCGTTCTGGAGATCGTCGCCGAATACGAAACGCACCGGCTCGGCCAGGAAATCGACGGCGATACCTATCTGAAGGCGGATGCCTCCTGGTTTCGCTCGATCGTTTCCGGCGTCGTGCGCGACCAGCGCATGCTCGATCCGCTGATCGGTACTGCCCTGCAGGACGACTGGGCATTGTCGCGTCTCGATTCCACCGTTCGCGCCATCCTGCGCGCCGGCACGTTCGAGCTGCGTGAACGCAAGGACGTTCCGGTCGCCGTGATCGTCACCGAATATGTCGAGATCGCCAAGGCCTTCTTCGGACAGGACGAGCCGAAGCTCGTCAATGCCGTGCTCGACCGGATCGCCCGCACGATCAGAACCGACGTCAAGAAGTAAGGTCATGCAATGACGGCGCAGGCAGGCACGGTGCGGGGCATGGATCATGAACTGCACGGTGCCCGCCGCAATGTCTATCTGCTGACGGCAGCACAGGCCATTCTCGGCACCATCGGCCCGATCGTCTTTTCCGTTGGCGGCGTCGCCGGTTATCAGCTGCTCGGCGACGACAAGTCGCTGGCGACTGCGCCGTTGACCGGTTTCAATGTCGGCGTAGCGCTCGGCGCCGTTTTCGTCGCCGCGATGTCCCGATTTCTCGGCCGCAAGGCAGCGTTCGTGGTCGGCGCCCTTCTCGGTGCCTGCGGCGGCGTTCTGGCTGCCTATGCGTTGTTCCAAAGTGATTTTTGGCTGTTTGCGCTGGGTCTGTGTATCTCCGGTATTTCCGGCGGTTTTGCCCAGAAACTGCGCTTTGCCGCCGCCGATGCGTCTCCCCGGTTCTACAAGCCGCGGGCGATTTCGTGGATTCTCGCCGGCGGCATGGTGTCTGCCGTGCTCGGGCCGCAACTGGTCATCCTGACCAAGGATGCGCTGGCGCCGGTGTTCTTCGCCGGTGCCTTCATCGCGCTCGTTCCCACCTGCCTGGCGGCAATCGCCATTCTGGCGTTCCTGCGGTTGCCGGATCTGCGCCCAGTCACCGGCTCCGCATCCATGGGCCCCATCCGTCCGCTGCGCGAGATCGTGCTCAACCAGCGCTTCATCACCGGGATGATTTGCGGCATCTCCACCTACGCGCTGATGACCTTCATGATGACCGGTGCGCCGATCGCCATGGTCGTCGGCTGCGGTTTCTCGCAGGACCTGGCGACGCTTGGCATCCAGTGGCATGTGCTGGCGATGTTTGCGCCGAGTTTCTTCACCGGTATGCTGGTCAGCCGCTATGGGGCAGAAAGAGTGGTCGCCTGCGGCCTGGTCATCCTGATGGCCTGCGCGCTGGTGGCGCATGCGGGCATTGCGCTGTGGAATTTCTGGGGCGCGCTGATCCTGCTCGGTGCCGGCTGGAATTTCGGCTTCATCGGTTCGACCGCGATCATTGCGTCAAGCTACCGGCCACAGGAAGCCGACAAGGTACAGGGTTTTCACGACATCATCCTGTTCAGCGCCGTTGCGCTCGCCTCCTTCGGCTCCGGCAAGGTGCTGACGGCCTATGGCTGGGACATGCTGAGCGCGGCCGTCTGGCCGGTGACGGCGTTCTGCCTTTTGCTGCTCATTTCGCTGTTTGTCGCCGAAAGGCGGCGGGCAGTCTGAGATTTACCGCCGAAAGTGGTATTCCCCTCCTGTAAGCCGCCGCCAACATACCGAAAAACGTGGGTTTTTCCGGTTTTCGCGGCTTGACGATCCCGATTCGCCACAGCACTCTGCAGCCACGTATGCGGCCCATGCTTGAAGAGGAGGCTTGGTCCGCAGCGCTTTTTGGGGGCCTGCGGAACGGAGTGAGCCCGCAGGCTAAACGGAGGAAATCGCGAAATGACCATACTACTGGGCGTTATCGCATGCGGGTTGCTTTCGGTGGTCTATGCCATCTGGGCGACGCGATCGGTGCTGTCTGCCGATCAGGGCAATGCCCGCATGCAAGAGATTGCAGGCTTCATACGCGAGGGGGCGCAGGCCTATCTCACACGTCAATATATGACCATTGCCATCGTCGGTGCCGTCGTCTTTGTCGGTGCCTGGGTTCTTCTCTCCGTGACAGCCGCCATCGGCTTCCTGATCGGCGCGGTTCTGTCGGGTGCGGCCGGTTTCATCGGCATGCACGTTTCGGTCCGCGCCAACGTCCGCACGGCGCAGGCATCCTCCGTCAGTCTTGCGGCAGGTCTCGATATCGCCTTCAAGTCCGGTGCGATCACCGGCATGCTGGTTGCAGGTCTGGCATTGCTTGGCGTCACCATCTACTACCTCATCCTGACGGCCGGTCTTGGCCTTGCCGTCGGCTCGCGTGAGGTGATCGACGCGCTGGTGTCGCTCGGCTTCGGCGCGTCGCTGATCTCGATTTTCGCCCGTCTCGGCGGCGGCATCTTCACCAAGGGTGCAGACGTCGGCGGCGATCTGGTCGGCAAGGTGGAAGCCGGCATTCCGGAAGACGATCCGCGCAACCCGGCCACCATCGCCGACAACGTCGGCGACAACGTCGGCGATTGCGCCGGCATGGCGGCCGATTTGTTCGAAACCTATGCCGTCTCGATCGTCGCCACCATGGTTCTGGCCGCGATCTTCTTTGCCGGCGGTGCCAATCTCAGCCTTGTGATGAGCTATCCGCTGGCCATCTGCGGCGCCTGCATCATCACCTCGATCATCGGTGCCTTCTTCGTCAAGCTCGGCTCAAACGGCTCGATCATGGGCGCACTCTACAAGGGGCTGATCGTCACCGGCCTGTTGTCGATCATCGGCCTCGCGGTTGCGACGTCGCTGACCATCGGCTGGGGCTCGATCGGCACCGTCGAGGGCAAGGATATCACCGGCACCAACCTGTTCATCTGCGGTATTCTTGGCCTTGTGGTCACCGCGCTGATCGTGGTGATCACCGAATATTACACCGGCACCAACAAGCGGCCGGTCAATTCCATCGCCCAGGCCTCCGTCAGCGGCCACGGCACCAACGTCATCCAGGGGCTCGCCGTGTCGCTGGAATCGACAGCGCTGCCGGCGCTCGTCATCGTCGGCGGCATCATCTCGACATACCAGCTGGCAGGTCTGTTCGGCACCGGCATCGCCGTCACCGCCATGCTCGGCATTGCCGGCATGATCGTGGCGCTCGACGCTTTCGGTCCGGTCACCGACAATGCCGGTGGCATCGCCGAAATGGCCGGTCTTCCCCCGGAAGTTCGCAAGTCGACCGACGCGCTCGATGCGGTCGGCAACACCACGAAGGCTGTCACCAAGGGCTATGCCATCGGTTCGGCCGGTCTCGGCGCCCTGGTGCTGTTTGCTGCCTACTCGAACGACCTGAAATACTTCGTCGCCAACGGTGACAAGTACCCGTACTTCGCCGATGTCGGGACGATCTCGTTTGATCTGTCCAACCCTTACGTCGTCGCCGGCCTGATTTTCGGCGGTCTCATCCCTTATCTGTTCGGCGGTATCGCCATGACGGCCGTCGGCCGTGCGGCCAGTGCCGTGGTGGAGGAAGTTCGCCGTCAGTTTCGTGAAAAGCCCGGCATCATGGCCGGTACCGACCGGCCGGACTATGGCCGTGCGGTCGACATGCTGACCAAGGCGGCGATCCGCGAGATGATCGTACCGTCGCTGCTGCCGGTGCTGGCACCGATCGTCGTCTATTTCGGTGTGCTTTTGATCTCCGGCTCCAAGGCGTCCGCCTTTGCAGCGCTCGGCGCCTCGCTTCTCGGCGTGATCGTCAACGGCATCTTCGTCGCCATCTCGATGACCTCGGGCGGCGGCGCGTGGGACAATGCCAAGAAGAGCTTTGAAGACGGTTTCGTCGACAAGGACGGCACGCGTCATATGAAGGGGTCGGAAGCCCACAAGGCCTCGGTGACCGGCGATACGGTCGGCGATCCCTATAAGGACACGGCAGGTCCTGCCGTCAATCCGGCGATCAAGATCACCAATATCGTTGCGCTGCTGCTTCTGGCCGTGCTCGCCGGATGATGATCTGAGACCGCGCCTGCCGCACCATCTCGGTGGGGCGGGTGAAGGAACCAAACACAAAGAAAAACCCGCCGACGCATTCATCGCCGGCGGGTTTTTTCATTTGAAGTTCGCAAACGCGTCTGGCTGGGCTGTCAGTTACTGGTTGTTGGCGTTGCCCAGTACCGACTTCGCCATGCTCTTGCCGATGCCGTTGCCGGTCAGCAGCTGGCCGAGGAAGGTCATTTCCTTGCCGCCTGTCGGCGTCGTGCGGGAAATCGTGTCGAAGACCTTGCCGTCCTGCAGCGTGTAGTGCGCCAGCTGCGAAACGACACCGTCCTTGTCGAAATAGACGGCAAGAACGCTCTGATCGACCAGCTTCGGCTTCATGAAGGCGACCGGGCGCTGGCGCTTCTGCGAAATGTAATAGAACACTTCGTTGTCGAAGGTCGCCGTTGTCGAGGGCGTTCCCAGTGACAGAAGCACCTGCTCGCGGCTGGAGCCGACTGGCGCCAGCGCCAGCGTTTCCTGATCAACAACATAGCCTTGATTGATCGTCTGGCTCGTGTTCAGCACTTCAGCTGTTTTGCAGCCAGAAAGGGTGGTTGCGCAAATTGCCAATGTAAAAGCGACGTTATTCAGAAATTTCATGTCTGACCTGAAATACCGTTTCGTCAACGACATCTCCCCCAAGGTAACGCTGGCAGATGCGCCATTGCATTTCGTGCCTGCTTCGGTAAACCAGCTTCGGCGATCATGCAATAACAGGATGCGCGGGCTTGCGCATTTTGAAGCAGGCAAACTTGGGCTTTATGATGATATTCGGACTGTTCGGCAAAAAAAACGGTAATGCGGCCATTGTTAAGCGCCAATACGCGCTGTTGACCGAAGCCGCCCGCCGTCCGTACCTTTATACCGACCTCGATGTGCCGGACACCGTGATGGGCCGTTTCGAGATGCTGTCGGCATCGCTGATCCTCTATTTCCGCCGCACCCGCAGCGCGCAGCGTGCCGGCCAGGAGATCGCCCAGGAGATCATCGATGCGTTCTTTGAGGACGTCGATCATTCGATCCGCGAACTGGGCGTTGGCGATGTCAGCGTGCCCAAGCGCATGAAGAAGCTGGCCTCGATGTTCTATGGCCGGCTTGAAAGTTATGCGGCAGCACTGGAGCGGCGCGATCGCGACGAGCTGGCTGCCGCGCTGAAGCGTAATTTCCATCCGCAGACCGACGATCAGGCCCTGTCGATGCTGGGCCTTGCCGACTATCTGCTGGCTGCCGAGGCCCAGCTTGCGCTGCAAGGCGAGGATGTCGTAGAAACCGGCCGGATCGACCTGCCGCAAGCGGCGGCCTGAGCCCGTCTTTCGCGACGCGATGCCAGAGCCTCGCCGATGGCCGGCAGCACTATCTTGGGCGGTATTGCCGCCTGAAAGGACCAGACAATGAACCACGACGAAAAACCTGCGCTGTCCTACCCCGTCAAGGTCGGCAATATTTCCGCCAATGCCGTGACGGTTCGCATCAAGGCGAGCCAAGCCGAACGCGACGCGTTGCGCGACCTCTGGAATGTCCTGGAGGTGCAATCGCTCGACGCCGAGCTGCAGATTGCCCGGTGGAAACGAGACGGCGTCAAGATCAAGGGGCGTGTCCAGGCCAAGATCGTCCAGGCTTGCGTCGTGACGCTGGAGCCGGTGGAATCGCAGATCGACGAACCCGTCGAGGCGATCTTCGTGCCGGATGGATCGCGGCTCGCGCGCATTGCCGCCAATGACAGCGGTGAGATGATTCTCGACCCGGAAGGCCCCGATCTTCCCGACATGTTTACCGGCGACACCATCGATGTCGGCCTTGCCGTGACCGAACATGCAGCACTCGCCATCGATCCCTATCCACGAAAAGCAGGCGCAAGCTTCGGTGAGCGGATCGAAAGCAGCGAAAAAGACGATGTCCGTCCTAATCCTTTCGCTGCCCTCAAGGATTGGAAAAAGGATTGAGTGAACGGTGGCGCGTGGCATAATTCGGTTGTCACGTCAGCGAAAAACGGTATTTTGGCCGAAATCCAGCCCGTTGGGCCGTTTTGCCTCGCAAGCGGGGCCGTTACGTCTCAAATGTTATGAAAACACGTGTGTCTCCATCGCCCATACTGATTGCGCCGGAACGAAACATGCAGTGTGGCAGGAAAAAAGGATAGGGCACGCGTGGTCAGAATTTCTCTTGATGTGATGGGCGGCGACTTCGGTCCGCAGGTCGTCATTCCGGGCGCCGCCAAGGCGCTTGAACGGCACCCCGATATCCGGTTCGCGCTGTACGGTCTTGAAGACCAATGTGCTCCCCTTCTGGAAAAATATCCGAAGCTGAAGGCCAGTAGTACGTTTCATGCGTCCGAACTGGCGATCGCCATGGACGAGAAGCCAAGCCAAGCGCTCAGACGCGGCCGTGGCAAGGCAAGCATGTGGCAGGCGATCGAGGCCGTCAACAAGGGCGAGGCCGATGTGGTGGTCTCGGCTGGCAATACCGGCGCGCTGATGGCGATGTCGGTGTTTTGCCTGCGGATGATGCCGGGCATCCAGCGCCCCGCCATTGCGGCGATCTGGCCGACGCTGAAAGGCGAGAGCATCGTGCTCGACGTTGGCGCCACGATCGGTGCCGATGCGCAGCAACTGATGGATTTTGCCCTGATGGGCGGCGCCATGGCGCGCGCGCTGTTTGAGGTCGAGCGCCCGACACTCGGCCTGCTCAATGTCGGCGTCGAGGAAATCAAGGGCCAGGAACAGGTCAAGGAAGCAGGGCGCCTGCTGCGCGAAGCGGGCATCGACAGCATCGACTATTTCGGCTTCGTCGAGGGTGACGATATCGGCCGTGGCACGGTCGACGTGGTGGTGACCGAAGGCTTTTCCGGCAATATCGCGCTGAAGGCTGCCGAGGGTACCGCCCGCCAGATCGCCGAATATCTGCGCGCAGCAATGTCGCGCACGCTTTTGGCCAAGATCGGCTATATCCTTGCCAAGGGCGCCTTTGACCGGCTGCGCGAGAAGATGGACCCGCGAAAGGTGAACGGCGGCGTCTTCCTCGGCCTTAATGGTGTCGTGATCAAGAGCCATGGAGGAACGGACGCGGAAGGTTTCGCGGCCGCTATCGATGTCGGCTACGACATGGTCCGCAACGGCCTGAAGGCCAAGATCGAAAACGATTTGCAAAAATACCATGCCTCGCGCCCTTCCGAAGGTGCAGCGACCGGCACGGCAGACGAGGTTTGAAAAGCATGATCCGTTCTGTGGTTCGCGGTTTTGGGGCATCCCTCCCGAAGCAGGTGATGACCAATCGCGAAATGGAAGAGAAGGTCGACACGTCCGACGAATGGATCGTGCAGCGCACCGGCATTCGCCAGCGCTATATCGCCGGCGAGGGCGAGACCACTGCGTCGCTTGGCGAAGGGGCCGCGCGCGCGGCTCTCGACAATGCTGGCCTGACGCCCGCCGATATCGACCTCATCATCGTTGCCACTTCGACGCCCGACAACACCTTTCCGGCCACCGCCGTCAACATTCAGAACCGGCTCGGCATGCACCATGGCGCAGCCTTCGATCTGCAGGCTGTCTGTTCGGGCTTCATCTTTGCCGTGACCACTGCCGATGCCTATATCCGCGGCGGTCTCGCCAAGCGGGTGCTGGTCATCGGGGCCGAAACGTTTTCACGCATTCTCGACTGGAACGACCGCACGACCTGCGTGCTGTTCGGTGATGGCGCCGGCGCGCTGATCCTGGAAGCCCAGGAAGGTTCAGGCACCACGGCCGATCGCGGCGTGCTGACCGCGCAGTTGCGCTCAGACGGCGCCCACAAGGAAAAGCTCTATGTCGACGGAGGTCCCTCGACAACCGGCACGGTTGGCCATCTGCGCATGGAGGGCCGCGAGGTCTTCAAGCATGCGGTGGGCATGATCACCGATGTGATCGAGGCAGCCTTCGAGGCCACCGGCACGACCGCCGACGATCTCGACTGGCTGGTGCCGCACCAGGCCAACCGCCGGATCATCGACGGTTCGGCCAAGAAGCTCGGCATCCCGCTTGAAAAAGTGGTGGTCACGGTCGATCTTCACGGCAACACCTCGGCAGCCTCCATCCCGCTGGCGCTGAATGTCGCTGCGTCCGACGGACGCATCAAGAAGGGCGATCTCGTCCTGCTTGAGGCGATGGGGGGCGGCTTCACCTGGGGTTCCGTATTGCTGCGCTGGTAAAAAAATGTGATATGGTGCAGACGCTTGACCGGAATGGACAAGGGCAATACTCTTTCCGGGCTAATCGATATTTCAAGAAAATCGGTGGGGGAAGATGAGCGGAAAAACGGTGACACGAGCAGACCTGGCCGAATCGGTTTTTCGCAAGGTCGGTCTTTCGCGAACGGAATCGGCAGAACTGGTCGAGACCGTGATTGACGAAATCTGTAATGCCATCGTGCGTGGTGAAAGCGTCAAGCTTTCTTCCTTCGCGACGTTTCAGGTCAGAGACAAGAACGAGCGCATCGGGCGAAACCCGAAAACCGGCGAGGAAGTCCCGATTTCTCCGCGCCGCGTCATGACGTTCAAGGCCTCCAACGTGCTGAAGCAGCGCGTTCTCAAGGCGCATCTGCAGCGCAAGGCCAAGTTGAAACCGCAATCCCCGGCCGCCTAAATCTGTTTCCCATAATTAAAGTGGTTGAAAACACGTCCATAAGCCGTTGAAATGCGCATGATTCGTGTAATCATTCGTAGTCACGGCAATATAGATCTGCGGCCAGAGCCGCGTGGTGCATGCCGCGCATGTTCGATGCGGAATGGGGGAAGACATGGACAAGAGCCCGGATGCATTTCGCACCATCAGTGAAGTGGCCGACGATCTCGACCTGCCACAGCATGTGCTGAGATTCTGGGAAACGCGCTTCCTGCAGATCAAGCCGATGAAGCGGGGCGGTGGCCGGCGTTACTACCGGCCGGAAGACGTCGATCTGCTCAAGGGCATCCGCCATCTGCTCTACGATCATGGCTATACGATCAAGGGCGTGCAGAAACTCCTGAAGATGAACGGCAACAAGTTCGTCGCGGCCATTGCCAGTGGTGACCTCGCAACCGTCGAGGCGCTGGCTGCCGCCAATATCGAGGAGCCTGCCCAGCCAAAGCTCGGCAATCCGGACGAAGACCAGATCGTCGGCCGCGCCAAGGCGCCGGCCAGCCGCCGGTTCTTCTCCTTCGTCGGCGGCAATGACGAGACACCGGAAATCTCGATCGGCAAGACATCGGTCGGCAAGGAGGACCGGGCACTGCTGCAGGAGGCGCTCTACGATCTCCTCGAATGCAAGCGGCTGCTCGATCAGGTGCGCTGACCTCGCGGTGTGGCAACGGCCGATCGCGTCCAGCGCTTTCCCCTCGTGCCGCCTTGCCGTTCATGGTAGGAACCCCGACTGAATTCTGAGCAAGGCGAGACAATGGAAAAGTCCTGGACGAAAAGCGTGACGCTCGCCCTGGAAGGGCCGGACAAATACGTGACGATCTCCAATACCACCGAGGCCTCCTGGGCGATGATCGAGGACTGGCCGCTGGAGGATGCGCCGGCACTGGACCGGGCGCTCGAAATCTGCGCGGAGGTCGTCGAAGGCAAACGCCCGGCCGAAGACGCGCGAAAGGCGTTTCTGGCGGCGGCTGCCGAAGCGGAGATTGCGGTTCAGGACTGAAGGCTCCGCGCGATTGGCGCCGATGGCGGTCTTTTGATCGTCGCGCTGGTCGGGTAAACAGGCTCCTGGCGCGAGTGGCCGGCATCTCCATAGTCGGCCGTGCGATTGAGAAAAGAACGAGATGAGCAAGACCCTGCAGGCAAAATTTCACGGTGAGATGCTGGCGCTCTATGATCACTGTGCGCGGATCGGCTTCCGCCCTGTGCTGTTTCGCCGTCTGGTTATCCTGAAGGGCGGGGTCGAGGCGGCGCGCGAACTCGTGTTCAAGCCCGGTACGACGGGTCTGGAGCGCCTGGTCGAGGCAAAGAAAACCGAATTTTCGATGGAAGCAGCGATGACAAGGCCGGAATACCGTGCTCTTTTTGCGCCGCTCGAAATCAAGGAGGCGGCCAAGCGGCTTGAGGGCAGCGCCACACGCGAACGCTCCAGAGGCCGACTCACCGCCACAGTCAACCATACGAAACAGGCATGATGACCATGACGAAGAAGCAGAAGCTCGAACATTCCGATTTTTCCGGCGAATTCACCGAAGAGGACATCACCGTACTCGTCGATATCTTCCGCAAGGAAGGCAGCAGCGATGGCTGGACGATGGAGGTGATCGATCAGGACGAAGGCCTGACGGTCTGGGAAGAACCGTTTGCCACGGACAAGGAAGCCTTCGAGGAGTTCTTGGCGACCGTCGAGCGCGATGGCATCGAATCTTTCCTGGAAGAGCCGGAGACTGACGTTTCGGTGCATTGAATGGACGCATTCAAGCCCAACCGCCGCAATGAGCGGCGGTTTGAGATGACAGGGACTTCAAGGAGAAAATGGTCGGAGCGGCGGGATTCGAACCCACGACCCCTTGACCCCCAGTCAAGTGCGCTACCGGGCTGCGCTACGCTCCGAACCGAAAAGAGCCGTATATAATCGGGAGTTGGCGCGCAAGCCCTGTTTTTGGAAAAGGCGATAAATCGGCGGAAAAAGCCGGGACGTTTTTCGCGCTGACGAAATTGCCGCAAATACCGCGCCAGCGGCGGATTTTCCCGATTCTTAAAGTTTTCGGCAATCCCTTGCGCCGATAATGCCCCTGCAAAACGGGGATCAAGGTGATGGCAAAGACAGCGGCGCGAAAAGGCCAGAAGCGGCGCACCGTGCGCAAGAAAGCTCAGGGTGGCATGTGGCCGTGGTATATTGCCGGTATCCTTTCGGTCAGCGCAGTCATTGCCTATGAGCATCGCGCCGCAATCATGCCGATGGCGGCACCTTTCTATACCGCTTCGATTACAAAGACACGCGCCGTGGAGAAACAGGCTGCCGTTCCGGAAAAGCGCGTCGAGAAAACCCAGCCGGCTGCAAGGCCCGCTCTTGCCATGCCGGCGATGCGTCCGGTCGAGCAGGCTGCGGTGGATACTACCGATCTGCAGCCCACAGGCCGCAAGCCGGGGACGTTCTATTTCTGCACGGAAACGCTGGAAAACTGCGTCGTCGACGGCGGTACATTCTGGTATGGGCGGCGCAAGATCCAGATCGCCGAGATTCAGGCGCCAAGGATCAAGCAGGCCAAATGCGACAATGAACGCAAGCTCGGCTCGCTGGCGAAAAAGCGCCTGTGGGAAATTTTAAATACGGGAGGTGTGCAACTGGCTGCAGCCTCCGGCCCCGGCGCCCGCGTGACGGTCGGGCAGGGGCGCTCGATCGGTGATATTCTGGTTTCCGAGGGCCTTGCCCGCCGCCCGGGCGACGGCAAGAACGGCTGGTGCGCACAGGGGTAAAGCCGCGGTATCAGATGCTCCCTCGGCGGTCTGCGGGCTATGGCCGGGAGACAAGTCCGCGGTAGACTGCCTCGGTCTTGTCGATCATCTGCCGCATCGAAAAATCCGACATCCGGTCGCGCGCGGCAACGATCATCTGGCGATGCCGTTCCGGCCTGGCGCTTTCGACCATCGCATTGGCGAGTTTGATACTGTCGCCATCATTGGCCACGATGAGGCCGCTTTTGTCCTTGTCGATCGCCGTCGATGCGCCGCCGACATCGGTGGAGACGATCGGTTTTCCGGATGCCGCCGCTTCCAGCATCACATAGGACATCGCCTCGTAGCGGCTGGCCATGACAAGCACATCGAAAGCCGGAACCGCCTGCGGGCCGGTAAAGGCCGATGTCAGGCGGATGCGCTTCTGCAGGCCGCTTTCGGCGATGGCGGCGCGGACGTCCGCTTCCCGTTCGCCTGAGCCGACCATGATCAGATGTGCATCCGGAAGTCGCGAGGCTGCGTTGCTGAAGGCTTCGATCAACCGTTCCGGCGCCTTCTGGTGCGAGAGCCGGCCGACGAAACCGAAGACGAACGCTTCCGCGGAAATGCCGAAACTGGCGCGCACGGTCTTGGCCATATCGAGCGGCGGCGGTGCGACGCCGTTGATAATGACCGAGAGTTTTCGCGCTGGCATACCGAGCGACCGGGCATGGGCATGTTCGTCGGCGGAGACACAGATCAGGTGATCGGTGAACAGCGTGGCGAGAATGGTCTCGATGCTGCTGAAGATCAGCCGCCCCGCCTTGCCCAGTGTCGGGTCCATGGTGCGAAAGGCATGTGGGGTGTAGACGCGCGGCGCATGGCGGCCGGGCAAACGGAGCCGGGTGAGGGCGCCGGCCTTCGAGCTGTGGCCGTGAACGATGTCAAAGGGCAGGGGGCCGTCGATGATCCGGCGCAGCGCGCGAAAGGCGGCAATGTCCGACAGACCGGGCGAGCGCTTCATGGCGACGGCGTGGATGCCAGGCAGGCCGAGCGATTTCAGCTCACGGACAAAGGCTTCTTCCGCCCGAAGCGGCGAATAGACCGCTTCGACATGGTGACCGCGCTGCTTCAAGCCAAGGCAAAGGTCGAGGAAGTGGCGGCCCGATCCGCCGCCGCTCGGCTCCAGAACCTGGAGGATACGCAAGCCACTTCCGGTTTCAGCGATAGAAGGGTCGATATTCATATACTGACTGTCCGCCGCCGGTCACGATATGGAGCCGGTCCGTGCCCTTGTGTACAGGGTTGATGTTAACGCCGGGTTGGTGCGGGCGAAACGCGGCGTGCCGGCGCAAGCGAGACGGTCCGCCGATGGCGGTATTCGAGGGCGCCGCAGCCCCAGACGATCCCGAGCAACAGGAAGAAATGCCGCCAGTGGTCGGTGTCGATGACATTGCCGATCGCGGCATGGCCGATAAGCACGATCCAGGCGATCATCAGATAGGGTTGCCATGGCCGGTCGAGCAGCAGGAAGCGGAAGCCCATCGTCACCGTCCATATGATCAGGGTGACATAGGAGACAAAGCCGAGCCAGCCGTAGGAGGTCAGGGATTTCAGCCAGATATTGTGCTCGTCTTCAGGGAACATCTTGCTGAACACCATCGGGCCAATGCCGAGCGGGGTTTCCATCGACATCAGGAAGCCGATCTTGTGGCGGTCGAAACGGCCAAGATGACCGCCGTCATAGTCCTGGACAAGCTGGGTACGGCTTGAAAAGAGATTGGAGACCTGCGGGATCTGCAGGGCAACCACGAGCGCCACCACCATAAGCAAGGCGCCGCTGAGCGTCAGAACGAGGATCTTCAGCCGGAAGGCACCGGTGCGTTCCTTGAGCAGCATGACGAGAACAAGGGCGCAGGCACAGAACAGATAAAGCGCCCAGGCGGCACGCGAGAAGGAGAGGAAGAGCCCGAGTGCCATGATCAGGATGGCGACGACCTTTATCGGCGCGGTCGTGAGCCGGTCGTTCAAGAGCCGGTACATCAGGTAGAGGGAAGGGGCGACCAGGAACGGACCGAAAACGTTGGGGTCCTGGAAGGCACCCTTGGCACGGTCGTAGAGTGTGAAATTCGCCGCTCCCGGGATCGCGCCGAAATAGCCGAGAATGCCGAGCAGCGAGGTGATGACGCCTGCGGCCACCCATGCATCGAAGATCAGCTTCAGACGTTCGTGGCGGGCTTCAATGATGGCCGCGTAAAAGACCGAGGTGAGGCAGAGAAAGCCGGACACCGCCATATACATCGGCGCGGTGTCAAGATCGCTCATGACCGTCAGCGACAGGATGCCGCCGGTCATGAACAGGATGAGCAGCGCCAGAAGCGGTGCGACGGACCGCGAGATTTTAAGACCAAATATGAACCAGATACCGATCATCGCAGCCATGAAGACTTCGTACGGTGCAGGTTCCGCGATGACGAAGCCTGACAGGAAAACGCCGAACGTCACCATCGCCGAGCCGAAGATTGCCACGGCGGCGAGCTGCGGGCGAAAACCCGGGGCTGAGGTGGCGGCTGGTGCGCTCAATAGGCATTTTCCGTGTTGAAGAGCCGGATCGGTGTCAGGAACAGGATTTTCAGATCCAGCCACAACGACCAGTTTTCGATGTAATAGAGGTCGAAAGCCGTGCGGAACTTGATCTTGTCGTCATTATCAACCTCGCCGCGCCAGCCATTGATCTGCGCCCAGCCGGTGACGCCCGGCTTGACGCGGTGGCGGGCGAAATAGCCTTCGACGACGTCGGAATAGGTCCGTTCCGCGGTCTGGGCAAGAACGGCATGCGGACGTGGACCGACCAGCGACAGCTCGCCCTTGAGCACGTTGAAGAGCTGGGGTAATTCGTCGATGGACGATTTGCGCAGGAAACGGCCGATGCGCGTGACGCGCGGATCGCCTTTGGTGACGGCGTTGCGGGCGGTGGGGTCGCTCATGTTGGTGTACATCGAGCGGAATTTGTAGACATCGATCGTCTCGTTGTTGAAGCCATGACGCTTCTGCTTGAAGATGATCGGCCCAGGCGAGCTGAGCTTCACGGCAATCGCAGCCCCGATAAGGACCGGCCAGAGAAGGGCGAGCGCCACGAGGCTGAAGAAGACGTCGAAGATGCGCTTGGCGACCGAATCCCAGTCCGCTATCGGCTTGTCGAAGATATCGAGCATCGGCACCTGGCCGACATGCGAATAGCTGCGCGGGCGGAATCTCAGGTTGTTGGCATGAGCCGCAAGGCGGATGTCCGCCGGCAGGATCCAAAGCTTCTTGAGGAGTTCAAGGATGCGTTGCTCCGCCGAAAGCGGCAGCGCGATGATCAGGATATCTATGCGGGTAAGGCGGGCGAAATCGACCAGTTCGGCAACCGTTCCCAGTTTGGGATAGCCGGCGATGATGCCGGGTGAGCGGCGTTCGTCACGATCGTCGAAAATGCCGCAGATGCGGATATCGTTGTCGGTCTGCTGTTCGAGCGAACGGATAAGATCCTTGGCAGGCTGGCCGCCACCAACGATGACCGCCCGGCGTTCCATGATGCCATTGCGCGCCCACCGGCGGATCGAAAAGGCGATGAAGGCGCGTTCTGCAATGAGAAAAACCGCTCCGAGCACATACCACATGCCGAAGGAGAAGCGTGAGAACGTGCCCCCGGTCTTCAGCAGAAAGAGCACCATCGTCATGGTGGCGAAAGCGAGCGTCCAGCAGCCGATCAGCCGCGGCACGACCCGTGCTGGGGATCTGAGCGTAGGAACCTGATATCCGTCGCACAGCTGCAGGAACACGACTGTCAAAACAGAAACGCCGGCAATGAGGGCGCAGTAACCGAGCAATTCGTCCAGGCGCGGCGCGACGTAGAGCATATGAATCGCATAGCCAATGGCAAACAGCGCGCTGAATTCGAGCAACCGTATCAGCCCGATGATCATGTTTGGCGAATAGGTATCGGTGCGGAATTGCGATGCGATGCGGCGTGCGAGCGGATTGAGTTCACGCGCGGGTTCGTCTTCGCGCTTTTCGCCGGGCACCGTGGAGCGGATGCTGGAAATATTCTTGCGCATCGCTTCTGCGTCGAAAGCTTCCGGTTTTTCGATCTTGTTCATGATATCCGCCCGGGCCGTTGTGTCCCTTCGGGATAGCAGAAAGCCCCTAAGAAACGCTTACGAGCGGCGAGCTGCAATCTCGGGTGGCGCGGCCGGTTCCGGCACAAGCTGCCGATAGAGCCGCATGATGCTGCCGGCCATGGTCGATGTCGAGAATGCTGCCTTGAACGCGTCCGCGTCGGGCATCACCTCGTTCGCCCAGTCCTTCTCTGTCATCGCGGCCGTCATGACGTCGGCAAGCGCCTGGGCGTCGTCCGGCGTGGCGAGTGCAGCGCTCTCAGGCCCCAGCACCTCGGGGATGCCGCCAACCCTTGCTGATATCACCGGCTTTCGCGCCGCCAGGGCTTCGAGGACGATGTAGGGCATGGATTCGGCGCGCGATGGCACGACGACATTGCGGGTAAAGGCAAAGGCATCGCGCGCCTTCATGGCGGGCAGCATTTCGATGCGGCGGCCAAGGCCCCGTTCCAGCATCATCTGCTCGTATTCGGCTTTCTGCGGCCCGTCTCCGATCATCATCGCCGACAGGGGCTTGCCGATATTGCGTTCGGTTCGTGCGAAGGCATCGATGAACAGATCGGGACCCTTGAGATCGCGCAGCATGCCGATATAGAGGAAATCCACGGCGTCCGGGCGCGCATACACAGTCTCGAAGTCGCGATCGTCGATGCCATTGTAGATCAATTCGCTGCGGACATGGGGCTTGCCGACCTTGGCTTCGTAGGTCCTGCGTTCGAAGTCGCAGACAAACACGATCGCGTCCGTCAAATATTCCTGCAGGCGTTCGAGAAGGAAGACTACCTTCCCCGAAAGGGTCGCCTTGTTATAGTGGAGGCTACCGCCATGCGGCGAATAGAGGCGGGCAACGCAATACTTGTTCACCCGCAAGGCTGAGCCGATGATCCGGGCCAGAGCGCCGCCCTTGGCGCCATGCCCGTGCAGGATATCCGGCCGCAAACTTCTGATTTCCTTGTAGCTGCTCCACAGTGCCGCCAGATCAGCCGGGCCGATCGATCGCCGGATCGGCAGGCGGACAAGACCCAACGACAGGAACGGCCTTATCTCGTCGAACAGCGCATCCTCGTAGGTGCCGCCTGTCGTGCTGTCGCAGACGATACCGATTTCATGCCCCTGCTTGGCATGCGCTTCGGCCAGATCGCGCACATGGCGGAAAATCCCACCAATGGGCGACCGGAAGAAATGAATGATGCGCAGCGGACGGGGATCATCCATGACTGTTAGAACAGCCGCTCGCGCACATAGATGGTATCGCCGGCCATGATTGGGTCGGAGATGGAAACCCGTCCGGTCAGGATGCGGCCATTGATCTTGCGGGTGACATCGACATTCGCCTGGTTGGCGCGGGGCGAATAACCACCGGCGACCGCAATGGCGTTCTGGACAGTCATGCCAGGTACGTAGGAATATTGCCCGGCTTGGCCAACTTCACCCATGATGAAGACAGAGCGATAGCGGTCGACTTCGATCGTCACGTCGGGATCGCGCAGATAACCCTCGCGCAGCTTGCCGGCGATCATCTTTTCCATCTCGGGCAGGGTATGGCCACGCGACGGCACGGCGCCGATCAGCGGGAAGGCGACATAGCCTGCCTGATCGACGGTGTAGCTGCCGGTGAGGCCTGCCTGCTCGAAAACGCTGATGCGCAGTCTGTCGCCGCTGTCCACCCGGTAGGGCTGGATGGTGGCTTCGTGAAAGGCCTTGGGCGCCGGCTGATAGCTGGTGCATCCGGACATCGCCAGGCACAGCGAAACGATGGCTATGGCGGGGCCTGTTTTCAATCGTGCGGACGTCATCGGGCTCTCGCGCTCCAGAAACCATGTCATGGCCCGATGTTATCAATCCGTTAGGGTTAATAGGCGGTAAAGAGGCAGCGCAATTCGCGCAAAGGGACGCATATATATTGCCTGCAATCTTGAATAACGATTTTGTGCGCGAAGACTTATTAACCCTTGCGTTACCATGTTTGTTTACTGTGGCGGCGAGTTGTGCAGGTTCGAGGTAAAACGCATGTCCAGCGTCAACGATGGTCATCAGGATGTAGATATCGATCTCGGCGGGCTGTTCCGCGCCATCTGGCGGCGGCGGGGCAGGGTGCTGCTGGCAACCGTTGTCTTTGCGGGGGTGGCCTTTGCCGCCGCCAACCTGATGTCTCCGGAATATCAGGGCGAGGCCCGGCTTTTGATCGAATCGCGTCAGGCCGAATTCAGCGGCGCCAACCAGGCGCAACCGCAGACTGCCGACAGCCAATTCGACGAATCCGGTATCTCCAGTCAGGTGCAGCTCTTGCGCTCGGTCGATCTGATCAAGCAGGTCGCTCGCGACATGAAGCTCTATGAATTGCCGGAATTCGACCCGACGGCCAATCCGTCGGCGATCTCCGATGTGCTGGTGATGCTCGGGATCAAGAAAAACCCCCTCGACCTGCCGCCGGAAGAGCGTGTTCTCAAGGAATTCCAGAAGAAGCTGCAGGTCTATCAGGTCGAAAAGTCGCGGGTCGTCGCCGTGCAGTTTACCTCGGAGAACCCGCAGCTGGCCGCCGCCATTCCAAATGCGATGGCCAAGGTCTTCCTGTCGCTGCAAAGCGGCGCCAAGCTTGATTCCAATACGGAGGCCAGCCGCTGGCTGGAGCCGGAAATCGCCAACCTGCGCGAAAAGGTTCGCGATGCCGAGGCCAAGGTTGCGGAATACCGGGCATCGTCCGATCTTCTGCTGACCGGAGAAACCGGCAACACCTTTGCCAGCACCCAGCTGAACAACATCTCCACCGAACTTGCCCGCATCCGCGGTGAGCGCGCCAATGCCGAAGCGCGGGCTGAAAACGTCCGCATGGCACTTGCAAGCGGTAAGGCAGTCGATACTCTGAATGACGTCGTTGCCTCGCCGATGATTCAGCGCCTCAAGGAAACAGAATCCAATATCCAAGGTCAGATCTCTGATCTTTCGACGACGCTTCTCGACGGACACCCGCGCTTGAAGGGCCTGAAATCGCAGCTGCAAGGCATCCGTGCCCAGATCGTCAGCGAAACAAAGAAGATTCTCGGCAGCCTGGAAAATGAAGCGAATGTTGCGCAGTTGCGCGAGCGCCAGCTCGTCGCGCAGCTCAACACGCTGAAGGCTGCATCGGCCAAGGCCGGCGAGGACGAGGTTGGCCTGCGGGCGCTGGAGCGTGAAGCCACGGCTCAGCGGCAATTGCTCGAAACCTACCTGGCGCGTTACCGCGAAGCGACCTCGCGCAGCGGCGAGAATGCCGCGCCGGCGGATGCCCGGGTCATCTCCCAGGCGGTAGAGCCGACCGAAGTGAGCTTCCCAAAGGTTCTGCCGATTACAATCGTCGCAGCTCTGGCAGCCTTTCTTGTCAGCTGCGTTGTCATCATGCTGTCCGAACTGTTCAGCGGCCGGGCCTTGCGGCCGGTAATGCGCACGGAAGACGGCTCTTTCGAAGACGAAGACTTGAAAGAACCTGTCCTTCGGCAGACCGCATCGCGGTCAGTGCCGGTGGGTGCCATCTCTGGCATCTCCCCCGAACCTGTTTTACCTGATGTTGCAATGGCTGATGAGGCCGAGCCCGACGAAGACGATTTCTCAATCGAATCGGTCGCCGGTCATGTGTGCGATGAGGATATCCGTGTTGCCGTATCGGTATCGCCCGCTGGCGACGAGGGCTCGGTGAATGCGGTGGCGCTGGCGCGGCTGATTGCCGAGGAGGGGCGCAAGATCGTCCTGATCGACCTGACCGGTTCGGCCTGCCCGACGCGGCTGATGGCACAGTCGAACGATCTGGCCGGCATCACCAACCTTCTCGCTGGCGAAGTTCCCTTCACCGAAACGATCCACGCCGATCGCCTGTCGGATGCGCATATCATTCCCCAGGGCGATGCAGATCCTGTCTTTGCTTCACGCGGTATCGAACGCCTGCAGATGGTCATCGATGCGCTGTCGAACGCCTATGACACGGTGCTGGTCGAATGTGGTCCAGCTGACGCAGCTGCGATCGGCAAGGTAACGCGCTCGAAGGATACGAAGATCATCATTTCAGCACCAGCGCTCGGAAATGAGGAGATCGTCGAGCTGATCACCGATTTCGGCGATGCCGGATATGGTGAAATCGTGCTGATGACCGGAACGGGCTACCCGCAAACGGGCAACTCCGGCCGCCGCGCGGCCTGACAATAGCGCTGTCTCAGTCACTGTCCGTGTCGGGGGCATTCCCCACGCCCGGTGCCTGCCGGCTTTGCCGCAGGCGCTGCACGAAAGCATAGGTCTTCCTGTTCTTCTTGATCGCGGCTTTCAGGCGCACGGTGGCTGTGTGAACCGATGCCGCCAGGCGGCCGCGCCGCGTCAGGGGCAGCATGATATCGTAAAGGACGGTCTCAACAGTGCACCAGGACCGCTTGTAACCCTGATCGCCGATGCCGAAATCGAACAGCTTGAAGCCCTCGTCGTTGTATTTCTTGATCATCAGATAAAATAGCAGTTCGCCCGGGCTGGCGTCGGCAGCGAGGCTCTCATCGATCGATCCGAACTGGCAGATGATGTGATCGCCCTTGCGCGACAGCCCGGCAATGGCGACGATGCGGCCCTCTTCGGCTCCGCGCAAACGGATCGCATTGAGCTCGAGCGGCTGGCCGTCCGGTGTGGGGTCGATGGCCGCAACAGCATGAAAGAAGGCGCGTGTCTTGCTGTCCTGGAAAACATTGGGCAGGCCGAGTGCCTTGAAGCGGATGGCCTTCTGTTCGAAGAACAGGTCGAGCAGTGCGCGCCTGTCCTGCGGCGTCGTGGCGATGATATGGTCGTAGCCGCCCAGGGATTCCAGCCGCTTTTCCGACACGCGAAACTTCTTGCGCCGCCGTTTCGCGTTCAACTGGGCGAGCGTGGCTTCGAAATTGCCAAGCAGCGGCAGCTGGAAGGATGCATTCTGATTCTGCACGGCCGGCAGGGAGCCGAGAGGGTGGCGCATGCCGCGCCAGTCGAACGGTATCTTCTCCAGCATGACGATATCGGCGACACGCGAGAGTTTGACCGACAGATCTGCGATCAGCGCCTGCGCCATCTGCTCGCAGTTCAGTGGATCGAGATCAGCGGCAAACAGCCCGGTGTTGATATTGCTGTGCGGCGAGCCGATGAACCGCACCGTGCGAAACAGTGGGCCGCGTACCAACTCGAACGGCAGGATGAACACTGTTTTCCGGGCTATGCTGCCGCGCACCAGCAAAAGCTGATTGTTGTGGGCCGCCGCCCAGGCCATGCACCAGTCGAAGCCCTGATGAAGCGATGTAGCGGACGATGCCTCCAGTGCCCGCCAGTCAGCTTCCAGAACCTCAAGGTTGACATGCACGCTGAGCTTCAGGTCCCGGGCGCCTGCAATGTCCTCTGAGGCATCCTCACGGCCTTGCCAGGCGTGGCGGCGGGCCTCGCTGACGGGCATGATGTTGAAGTCCACGTCGGTCATGATGGCTTGCTGTTCCGGCAACTGGTTGACACGTCATCTAATGCAAGCATGCGCTGATTTTCGTTTAAATTGATCGCGCCGGGCGGGGCCTGCCGTGGATTTTACCGAAAGCGGTTACCGAATGGATAAGACCGGACGGTCACGCCGATCGCGCGGAGTGCCGGACGGCGGGCTGGAACTGGCGCACGATTTTTGCTATTCGGGGGTGACTTGATGGAGAGACCGATGCGCCACTGAACAAGGTTTGGACAATTCGCGGCAATCCCTGCGCGTTTCCCGACCGCTCTATGTCACTACGACCATTGGACATAAAGGTGGAGCATTCCCATGCCTGAACATCAAGGAGCGCCGGATTCCGGTGCAGTCACCCCCGTCGCCGCATTCCCGCAGATTGGCTTTCTCAAGAACATCATCCGTTCGCCGCTGATCAGCGCCGGCGATTTCAGCTATTATGACGATCCGGCGGGGCCTGAGCATTTCGAGGAGAAATGCGTCCTTTACCACTATGATTTCATCGGCGACCGGCTGGAGATCGGCCGTTACTGCGCGCTGGCGCAAGGCGTGACCTTCATCATGAACGGCGCCAACCATGCCATGCAGGGATTTTCGACCTATCCGTTCGGGGTTTTTCCCGGTGCCTGGCGCGACGGTTTCGATCCGGCCCTCTATGCCAGCGGCTATCGTGGCGACACGACGGTTGGAAACGATGTGTGGATAGGCACCAAGGCAACGATCATGCCGGGTGTGACGATTGGCCATGGCGCCATCATCGGGGCTCACGCGGTGGTCGCCAAGGACGTGCCGCCCTATAGCGTCGTCGCCGGAAATCCGGGACGGGTGGTGAAGCAGCGGTTCAGCGTCGATATCGTCGAACGCCTTTTGGCCGTCGCCTGGTGGAACTGGCCGGTTGACAAGGTCACCCGTCATGTCGCTGCTATAAGCGGCGCCGATATTGAGGCCCTCGAAAAGGCGGCTTAGTCTCCGACCCAACCGCTGGCGAGCGCATTGGCCCATTCATCGCGGCCGCGCTCGCGGGCAAGGTTCGACATCGCCATGTGATCATAGGAGACGCGCCGGAAGGTGACGTTCCAGCGGCCGTTCACCTTTTCAAGGATGGCATAGGACGCGTCGGGCGAGCCGGTTTCTACTTTGTGGAATACCGGTTCGTCGTCGTCATAGCCGGGGCAGCCGACGCTGCCGGGATTGACGAGTAACCGGCCGTCGGTAAGCCGCACGGCGCGTGGAATATGGGTATGGCCGCAGAGGATGACGGGAAAATCGACCCCCTCCGCAAAACCTTCGATCCGCTGCCGGGCGGATATGTGCACGACGCCCTCGGCTGTCAGGTCTTCCAGCCAATAGGTGAGATCGTCCTGCGGCGTGGCATGGCAGAGAAACAGCTCCTGCCGGTGGACGAGCGTCGCGGGCAGGGCGCGCAGCCAGTCGAGATGGTGCGGCTGCAACTCCGCATGGGCCTCTCGATCCGAGCGGCCCATCTCAGCCGGTTGAAGGGTGACAAGCCAGCGATCGTGATTGCCGCGGATCGACGGAAAATCGCGCGCCATCAGGATGTCGGCCGTGCGGGCCGCATTCATGGGGCCGCTCAAGTGATCGCCGAGATTGACCACGTCATCGAGGCCCAGTGCCGCGATATCGGCAAGCACGGCTTCGAGGGCGAGGTCATTGCCGTGGATGTCGGCGATCACTGCGATTTTCATGGTATCGTCTTTCGGCTCAACGCGGCTTGGTGGGTTTTTCCATCCACTTGATGATCAGCATGGCGGGCAGAATCCACAACAGGCCGGTGAAGAAGAAATAGGCCAGATGCACCCACCACGGCGATGCGCCGAGGAGGAGCGAGGCAAAGGTGGTGGCCGTCAGCGCATAGACGATGACGAGGATGATGATCAGGACAGTGCCGATCAGTTTTCTCAGGCGTACGGGCATTCAGGTCTTTCCGGTTGGCAGGTTTCGCCGGGGTTCTTGGCCGCGACGGCATGCCGCAAAGGGGTAAGCCTTGTTTTGCATGCTGCTCTGGTGCAAATCAACGCTTTTGATGCACAGGTCTTCAGACAAATTGCGCCTTCCGGCGATGCCTGTGTGTTTCGATAAGTGGAGGCCTAAATGGCAAGCACGGATTTGGCAACGCAACAGCGGCTCATGCGTGAGATCGACACGGTCAGCCGCAATCGTACTCAGATCAGGATCTGGCTCGGTATCGTGGTGCTGGTGCTGTTCGGGCTGGTCCTCGTCGGCGGCGCGACGCGGTTGACGGAATCCGGCCTGTCGATCACCCAGTGGAAGCCGATCCATGGCGTCATCCCACCGCTCACCGCTGCCGAGTGGCAGGAGGAATTCGACCTCTACAAGCAGATCCCGCAATATGAGCAGATCAACAGCGACATGACCGTGGAAGGGTTCAAGACCATCTTCTGGTGGGAATGGGCACACCGGCTGCTGGCCCGTTCGATCGGGCTGATCTTCGCGCTGCCGCTGGCCTTCTTCTGGATTCGTGGACAGATCGAGCCACGGCTGAAACTGCCGCTGCTCGGTATTCTGGCGCTGGGCGGATTTCAGGGCTTCATCGGCTGGTGGATGGTCTCATCCGGTCTTGCCGACCGCACCGAGGTCAGCCAGTACAGGCTGGCCACCCATCTCATCATCGCCTGTCTTATCTTCGTCTCCTGCATCTGGATCGGCAGGGGACTGGCGCCGCATGCCAATGATCCGGCGCCAACGAAAAGCTCCCGGAAAATGGCAGCGATCATCGCCTGCATGGCGCTGTTCCAGATCTATCTGGGCGCGCTGGTGGCGGGGCTCGATGCGGGCCTCTCCTACAACACCTGGCCGCTAATGGATGGCTCCTTCGTACCATCGGACCTGTTCATCCAGCAGCCCGCCTGGCTCAACCTGTTCGAAAATCCGAAGACGGTGCAGTTTGTTCACCGCATCGGCGCCTATGTTCTGTTTGCCTTCGTTCTGATGCACATGATCGCTTCCCTGCGCAAAGCGCCGGAAACGACGCATGCACGGCGCTCTGTTCTGCTGTTCTTGCTGGTGACGATCCAGGCGATCATCGGCATCACGACGCTGATTCTGCAGGTGCCAGTCGGCTGGGGTGTCGCCCATCAGGGCGGCGCGCTGGTGGTGCTCGGGTTCGCCGTTGCTCACTGGCGGGCATTCATCGGCGAATATGCGCGTCCACTGGAAATCGAAATCCGGGACTGATCAGCGTAAAAGCCCACCCAAGGCGGGCATGCCGAGAATGGCGGACGTACCGATCAGGACGTAGCAGATGATGCGGAATGTCGACGGCTTGGCAAAGCCGAACAGGCGGGAGCCAACGTAAAGCCCGCCGGCATAGAGCGGCAGGATGACCAGTGTCAGCGCAAAGACCTGCTCGACGAATAGCCCGCCGACAACGTAGCTGATCGCCGTCAGCGCCGATGAAATGGCGAAATAAAGCATGATGTTGGAGCGGATGACCAGCACGTCGCTGGCGCCGCTCAGCCAGTAGGCGACAACAGGCGGGCCGCCAAGCTGCGCTGCACCGCTGAAGATTCCCGCAATGCCGCCGACCGCTGCTGTCAGCGGCGCGCGGGGTTGGCCGTGATAGCGCCAGCCGGAGATCAGCAGGACAAGGAGGACAGCTGAGACGACGGTGATGAACCAGCGCAGGATCAGTGGATCGGCAAGCGCCAGAGCCGCCGTGCCGAGCGGCACGCCGATCAGCGCACCGGATGCCATGGTAAACACTTCGCGCCGGTTGGCGGCGCGCCATGCGGCGGGCAGCATGCCGGCGGCCGCGATCGTATCGATCACCAGCAGCACCGGCGAAATGATCTTCGGGCCGAGAATCGAGCCGCCGATCGGGATCAGGATGAGGGCGGCACCAAAGCCGGAAAAGCCGCGCGCAAGACCGGCGATGAAGGTGCAGACAAGCAGCACATAGAGACCATGCTCCGGCAGCGCGGTGGCGACCCTTGCCAGAAGGGTCGCGAAGAAGCCGGTATCGCCCATGTCAGCTAATGCCTTTCCGCGCGTGCGGACGGGGTGGTGGATGCCCCGGATGTGATGTTGGCCTTATGCCGACAGCATGAGATCCATGTTCTGGACTGCAGCGCCCGACGCGCCCTTACCGAGATTGTCGAGCAGGGCCACCAGATTGACCTGTTCGCCGCCGTTCGAACCGAATACGAACAGCTTCATCGTGTCCTTGCCGGCAAGCTCGACGGCATCGACACGCGAGAGTTTCGCGCTGACATCCAGCGGCACGACCTCGACGATCGACTGCCCGGTATAATGGGCGGCAAGTGCAGCATGGATGTTTTCCAGCGTCGTGCCATCCTTCAGCTGATCAAGGAACAGCGGCACCTGAACGATCATGCCTTGCGGGAAGCGGCCGACGGAGGGCGAGAAGATCGGCGCGCGATCGAGCATGCCATGGATCTGCATCTCTGGCACATGCTTGTGCTTGAGCGTCAGGCCGTAGAGGAAATTCGGAGAGTCGATGTGATCCGGATTGGCCGGATCTTCCATCTGCGCAATCATCTGCTTGCCGCCGCCGGTATAGCCGGAGACTGCATTGACGGTGACCGGATAGCTCTGCGGTAGGATACCGGCCTGACGCAGCGGCCGGATCAGGCCGATGGCGCCGGTCGGGTAGCAGCCGGGATTGGCGACAAGGCGGGCGTCACGGATCTTTGCCGCCTGCGCCGCATCCATTTCGGCAAAGCCATACGCCCAGTCCGGCGCGATGCGATAGGCGGTCGAGGTGTCGATGATGCGCACCTTGTTGTTGCCTTGAAGCATGGTGACGGCCTGCTTGGACGCATCGTCGGGCAGGCAGAGGATGGCGACATCGGCGCTGTTCAGGAGATCTTCGCGAATGGCGGCATTGCGGCGTTCGGCTTCCGGAATGGACAGCAGCTCCACATCTGAGCGGCCTGCCATGCGTGTGCGGATCTGCAGGCCCGTGGTGCCGTGTTCGCCATCGATGAAGATCTTCGGTTTCATGGTTTTATCCTGTCCTGCCAAGGGATTATCGGGTGTTGCGGAATCACTTTGGCATGCAATTGAATCAGTTTGACAACAGGGCGGGGCAGACCGCTATCCGCGTCGCTCCGCCAGCTGTTCGGCATGAAGGCCGAGCATATACATCGCGATGGTGGAGCCCGCAATGGCGGTGATATCGGCATGGTCATAGGCCGGAGCCACCTCTACGACATCGGCGCCCTTGATGACCAGCGCGCCGAGCTTGCGGATCACCGACAGGATCTTTGCCGAGGACGGGCCGCCCGCGACCGGCGTTCCTGTGCCCGGCGCATAGGCCGGATCGAGGCAATCGATATCGAAAGTGAGATAAGTTGGGCGGTCGCCGACATGATGCAGAATGACATCGGCGATCTCCGCCGCGCCCATCTCCTCGATATCGTAGCCATAGAGGATGCGGATGCCGCAATCGTCGGGTGCGTGGGTGCGGATGCCGAGCTGGATCGAGCTTGCCGTATCGATCAGGCCCTCGCGGGCCGCACGGCCGACAAAGGAGCCATGGTCGATACGGCCCTTCTCATCGGGCCAGGTATCCTGATGCGCATCGAACTGGACGAGGGAGAGGGGACCGTGCACGGCCGCATGGGCACGCAGCAGCGGCAGGGTTACGAAATGGTCGCCGCCCAGCGTCAGGAGGAACGCGCCGCTCTTCAGAATCTTCGCCGCCTCGCGCTCGATGGTGGCCGGGGTCCGGCTGTGATTGCCATAGTCGAGCAGGCAATCGCCATAGTCGATCGTCGCCATGTCCTCGAATAGATCGCGGTCGAACGGATATTGCGGATCATTGTCGAAGATGGCGGAGGCGCGGCGGATGGCCTGCGGCCCGAAGCGGGCGCCGGGACGATTGGACGTCGCTGCGTCGAACGGGATGCCCCAGACGACCGCATCAACGCCTTTCAGGCTCTTGGTATATTTTCGCCGCATGAAGGAGAGGATACCGGCATGGGTCGGGTCGGTGGCGGCACTCTTCAGCGATGTGGCAGTAATGGCATGGTCTATCGTCTTGTTGGCCATGAACGGTCCCGTTTTTTCGTTATGCTGACATGTTGGCGCGCACGATAGCCGGTGATCTGCAATCGGGGAATAGGAAGGCTGCTGGTGCATGGCGAATGATTATTTAAGTTTCTGGCATGATCCTTGCTGAAAGAAGCTTAGGGAACGGGATTTTGACCTGCTTGTCCCGATTTGAAACAGAAACGCCAGATGCATGGCCGATCGCAGCGAAAAGGTAACCTTGATGATTTTGGAGAAACGTCTTGCAACGGCTGGCATTGCCTATGCAGCGTTTCGCCGTGTGGCATCGGCACCGCGCGCTGTGGTCTCGCCGGCACAAGCGGGGACTGTCGATTCGATCCAGTATCTCCGGGCGATTGCCGCATGGCTGGTGGTTTTCCATCACCTGTCCGCGTCGCTGAGTTCGCAATTCGGCTGGAAAAATGGATTTGCGATCGGCGCCATCGGGGTCGATATCTTCTTCGTCATCAGCGGCTACATCATGGCGATGATTGCGGCCCGCACGGCTCAGTTCTCGCCGCTCGAATTCATGCTGCGCCGGCTGGCTCGGATCGCGCCGCTCTACTGGCTGATGACATTCGCCTTCTGTCTTGTCTGCCTGCTCTATCCATCGGTCGTCAACAATCCAGGCATGTCGTGGAGCCGGTTGCTTTTTTCGCTGTTTTTTCTACCGGATTTCGTCACCGGAACGACTTTGCCAACGCTGATCCTCGGCTGGACGTTGAACTATGAGTTTTTCTTCTATGGCATCGTCGCCTTGTCTATCTGGCTGTCGGGCGACCGGACGCTGCTCGTTGCTGCACTCATCCTTTGCGCCTGCGTCACGCTGGGCATTCTGATCGACGGCAGCAAGATTTTTGAATTCTACACCCAGCCGATCATCCTTGAGTTCGTGCTGGGTATTCTCATCTGGAACTACGGCGCCTCGATCTACAGCAAAAGCTGGTTCAAGCCTCTTTGGCTATTCGCAGTTCCGCTTGCCTTTGCTGCGCTTGCCTGGAGCGGTGTCTACAGTGACCAGATCCGCTACATGATCTGGGGGATACCATCCGCGCTGTTCGTTCTGGGAGCCGTTCCGCTTCTCAGTATGCGGCTGCCCTGGCTTGCCCGCCTCGGCGATTGGTCTTTCTCAACCTATCTGCTGCATATCTATGTCATCCAGTTTTTTGTAAAAGTGATCGCAGCCGGCGCTATGGATAATTACGCATTGATGGCGGTGGGGGCGGTGCTCGCCCTCGGCGTTATCTTGCTGATATCCGCCCTGCAGTTTTCATGCTTTGAAAGACCTGCAACGCGGGCTTTCAACCGGTGGCTCGGCACCTTGTGGCCGAAAGACGGGCGCGTATCCTGACAGTGTGCGTCAGGATGCCTTGGCTTCAAAGGCCGGGGCAAAGTCGCCCAGCGATTTGGCCTTGTCGATCATGCCGCCGATATCCTGCGCGACGATCGCTTCGAGGTCGGAAAAGCTGTCGATGACATAATAGATCGGCTGGACGATATCGATGCGGTAGGGGGTTCTGAGTACACTCATCAGATCGAACGGCCGGAATTCACAGGCCGTGCCATCCATGGCGGCCTTGGCTTCGCTGGGCGACGAGACGATGCCTGCGCCGAAGCAGCGGCGGCCCTGCGGCGTGTTGATCAGGCCGAATTCCACGGTGAACCAGAAGATGCGGAACAGGTGCCAGGAATAGCCCTTGCCGAGATGCATCGCAGTTGTGCCAAAATGGCGCACAAAATTGGCATAGCTCTGGTTGGTAAGCATGGGGCAATGGCCGAACACCTCATGGAACAGGTCCGGCTCCTCGATATAGTCGATATGCTCCCGGCGGCGCAGGAAGGTGGCCAGCGGAAACTTGCCTTGTGACAGCAGTTCGTAGAAGCGCGATGGTGGAATGAGCGCAGGTACGCCTTCGACCCCGAAACCTGTCGTCTCATGCAGGCGGCGGCCGACATCGGCAAGCTGCGGCACCTTGTCCGGTCTGAGGCCAAGGGTCTTCACCCCTTCGAGATATTCCTGGCAGGCCATGTTGGCGAGCAGCTTCATCTGGCGCTCGTAAAGTTCGCCCCAGATGGCGTCCTCTTCAGCGGTGTAGGGATAGATTCCGTCCGGGCCTGGCAGTTTGGCGGTGTAGCTGCTTTCCTTGGTCATGGCGTCGATCCTCCCAGATGCTTGGTCCTCGCAATTATGCTCCGGGATCGGAGGATTTTTCTTTCTTTCGTGCTGGTTGTCTCCATAATCTTGGCAGGATTTTTCGGAGACCTCTAAGAATATGAAAGAATCTGGGAGTTTTCATCGCAAGCTTCTGCAGCTCGTCCAGGCCGATGGCAGCCTGTCGCTGGCAGAGCTCGCCGAGAAGGCCGGCATGTCGCAGAGCTCGGCATGGCGCAAGATCCAGGAACTGGAGGCCGATGGTATCATCCGCAAGCGCGTGACGCTGCTCGATCCGGGAAAGCTCGACCTGAAACTCTGCGTCATCGCGCATGTGACGCTGGAGGATCATCACGAGGAGGCGGTGGCCTCGTTTGCCGCAGTGGTGCTGGAACGGCCGGAGATCATGGAGTGTTACGCGCTTTCCGGCGCCTTCGACTACATGCTGAAGATCCGGGCGAGCGACGTGGAAAGCTACGAGGCCTTCATGACACGCTATCTGATGCGCAACCCGCATGTGCGCACGGTGGTGTCGAGCTTCGTGCTGCGCGAGCTGAAGTTTTCGACCGAGCTGCCGCTGTAACGCATATCGCCCAAAAGTGCGCAGCGGGAACGCCATGCGAAGACAAGGCAAAAAAAAGGCGGGACAAAGCCCGCCTTTTCCAAATCGAAGGTTTCGAAACGATTAACGCTTCGAGAACTGGAACGAACGGCGGGCCTTGGCCTTACCGTACTTCTTACGCTCGACAACGCGGCTGTCGCGGGTCAGGAAGCCACCCTTCTTCAGAACCGTGCGCAGGCCCGGTTCGAAGTAGGTGAGTGCCTTCGAGATGCCGTGACGAACGGCACCGGCCTGGCCGGAAAGACCGCCGCCTGCAACCGTTGCGTCGATATCGAACTGGCCGTCACGGGCAGCTGCGAAGATCGGCTGGCGCAGGATCATCTGCAGAACCGGACGGGCGAAGTAAGCTGCGAATTCCTTGCCGTTGACAGTGATCTTGCCGGAGCCCGGCTTGACCCAGACGCGGGCAACGGCGTTCTTGCGCTTGCCGGTCGCATAGGAGCGGCCCTGGGCGTCGACCTTGCGGACATGAACCGGAGCCGAAGCAGTTGCTTCAGTCGCCGTGCCGAGGTCTTTCAGAGAAGAGAGATCAGCCACGATTAGGCGCTCCTTGTGTTCTTGCTGTTCAGCGCTGCGACGTCGAGCGTCACCGGCTGCTGTGCTTCATGCGGATGATTTGTGCCGGCGTAAACGCGCAGGTTCTTCATCTGGCGACGGCCAAGCGGGCCACGCGGAACCATGCGCTCGACAGCCTTCTCGAGAACGCGCTCCGGAAAGCGGCCTTCGATGATCTGGCGCGCGGTGCGCTCCTTGATGCCACCCGGGTAACCGGTGTGCCAGTAGTACTTCTTGTCGGTGTACTTCTTGCCGGTCAGGACAGCCTTCTCGGCGTTGATCACGATGACATTGTCACCATCGTCAACGTGAGGGGTGTAGGTGACTTTATTCTTGCCGCGCAGGATGTTGGCGATAATGGAAGCGACGCGACCAACAACGAGGCCTTCGGCGTCGATGAGGATCCACTTCTTCTCCACCTCTGCAGGCTTCTGAACGAAGGTTGACATGTTAAAACTCTTTCGTTTGAACCCGATGCGTTGCCGCCGGGCGTTTCTTGTTGCTTGAATTGACCGGCTTGACGCCAGCCAAAAATGAAAGCGGCCCCAAGGGACCGCGATCTGGTGCGGCTTATACGCAAAGGATGAAATGGGGTCAAGATTGCCGGTTTTGTCGTTTGGAAAAATTAGCGTTATAAAACATGCGGTTAGGTATGAGGTATTTTGATACCACAAATTATCTCGGCGGAATCGAATAGGTCGCGGTGGCATGAGCGACCAGTTCATCACTATTAAGCTCTGAAATCGCCGCATCGAGCACGGCCAGTCGCTTGCCGAGTTTGAGGATATGGCAAGTGCATTGCAGCGGCCCAAGCTGGGGCTTTCGCAGAAAATTGATGTTGAGATTACTGGTGACGGCGAGTGCCACCGGGCCGATATGGGCAAGCAGGGTGATATAGGCGGTGACATCGGCAAGAGCGAACAATGTTGGCCCGGAAACGGTGCCGCCGGGACGCAGGTGCTTTTCCTGCGGATCAAGCCGCATCGTTGCAAAACCAGCGCCGGTGGCGATCACCTCGAAGATCTTGCCGTCGGTATGCACCTCGGAAAAATCCGTTTCGAGGAAACGGTTGAGATCGGCGACGGTAAGGATCGGTTCCAAAGGCATGCTTCACTCCCAGAATAGAAGCCTTTTAGAACCGGGCAGATGGCTCGATCAAGCCGGACGAAAGTCCTATCGGTTTCACGGCAGCTTGAAACGCTGCTTGGGGCAGCGTACCAAACGTTGATCCCGGCAAGCCGTGACGAAAGATCAGACAGAGGAGAAGAGAGATGGCGGATATCGTTGCCCTGCACAAGGAAGAACCCCGCGGCCCGGTTTTGCGCGAGGTTTCCGGCAATGTGCTGCGGTTGACGCTCAGCAATCCTCCGGCCAACGTCCTGTCGATTGCGCTGATGGAAGCGCTGACTGCAGAACTGGACGCGGTTGCTCAATCCGAAGACATCCGGGTTGTCATTCTGGCGGCGTCCGGGTCGCTGTTCAGCGCTGGCCACGATCTGAAAGAACTGACGGCGCACCGTACCGATGAAGATGCGGGCAAGGCCTTCTTCGAGCAGTCGCTGCGGCTCTGCGCCGATCTGATGCTGAAGATCAACCAGCTGCCACAGCCGGTGATCGCCGAGATCGACGGCCTGGCAACGGCAGCAGGTTGCCAGCTGGTTGCAAGCTGCGATCTGGCGATCTGCACCGACAGTTCGACCTTCTGCACACCCGGCGTCAATATCGGCCTGTTCTGCTCGACACCGATGGTCGCCGTCTCACGCGCCGCCCATCCCAAGCAGGCGATGGAAATGCTTTTGACCGGCGAAACCATCGATGCCTCGACCGCCAAGGACTTTGGCCTCGTCAACCGCATCGTGCCAAAGCAGTATCTGCAGCAGGTGGTCAACAAATACGCGGCCGTCATCGCCTCGAAGTCACCGCAGGCGCTGCGGATCGGCAAGCGGGCGTTTTATCAGCAGACCGAGATGAGCATCACCGCGGCCTATGATTTTGCCACCGGAGTGATGGTGGAGAATATGCTGAAGTCGGATGCCAAGGAGGGGATCGCTGCGGTTCTCGGCAAGCGGACACCGGACTGGAAGAGGGAGTGATCTATTCGTAATGCGACCGGCAGGCTGCGACTTCAAGTAATTGTAAATCGCGAGTGCCGGACACGCGGTAGATCAGACGATGTTCCTGGTTGATGCGGCGCGACCACCATCCTTTGAGCTCGTTGCGGAGAGGCTCTGGTTTTCCGGTGCCGGCGAACGGCGTTCGCTGACATTCTTTCAGCAACAGGAGAATGCGCTCCAGCATTTTTCCGTCGTGGGCGATCCAGTATTGCAGATCTTCCCAGGCATCGGCCGAAAACTGAAGCCTCATTCTCGTGCAAGCAACGCGTCAAAGTCGACTTCGATGCCCTTACCGGCATCCAGTTCGGCGATTGAACGAAGAAGGCGCTCCCTATTGACGGGATTTGCCGTCAAATACATCGTCTCCTTCCAACCTTCGAAATCGCTAAGCGACATGACAACCATCGGTTCGCGGTTCTGGCGCGTCACGATCAGCTCGTCATGGTCCTGTTCGACGCGGTCGAAATGCTTTGCCATGTTGGCGCGAAGTTCGGATAGGCTGATGACGTTCATGACGGATCCTCTGTACGTGATCCTGTACATACTTCATGACTGCCGATTTTTCAAGCCAGCTTCAGCATCAGCGCCCCGAGTGTAATCAGGCAGGCGGCGGCGATGCGGAAGAGGCTGACGCGTTCTTTCAGGAAGACAACGGATATGACGATGGCAAACAGGATCGATGTTTCGCGCAGCGCCGCGACCGTTGCGACCGGTGCCTTTGTCATTGCCCATAGCGCCAGGCCATAGGCGCCGATCGAGCCGCCGCCGCCGATCAGCCCGCGCCACCATTGGTGACGGACGTGAAAGAGCACCGGCGCAAAGCCGCGTTTGGCAAACGCCCATGAAAACAGCAGAACCGGCGGCAAAAGTGCCATCCAGAGCGTGTAGGAGATCGGGTTAAGCGCCACCCGGGCACCGATCCCGTCGACATAGGTATAGCAGGCAATCACCACGGCATTGGCAAGCGCCAGAAGGATGGCGCGCTTGCCGCCCTTTCGTGCTTCAAAGGCGAGCGTCAGCACGCCGGTCGAGATCGTCAACACCCCGGCGATCGCACCGCTGGAGAGGTTTTCGCCGATGATCGCGCCGCTTGTCGCCGCGACCAGCAAGGGAGCAACTCCGCGCATCAGCGGATAGACCAGGCCGATATCGCCGGCACGGTAGGCTGCGGCGACAAGCTGGAAATAGGCGAACTGAAACAGCGCCGAGACCAGGATGAACGGCCAGGCATCCGGATGTGGCAAGGGCATGAAGGGCAGGAAGGGCAGGGCGACGACGGCGGCACCCAGCGCAATCATTGCAGCATCTAGCGATTTCTCCGTTCCGGCCTTGACCAGTGCATTCCAGGTCGCATGCAGAAGCGCTCCGAGCAGAACGAGAGCGATGACGTCGAGAGGCACGGGAAACCTTCAGGAATGCGAGAAGACGGAAAGACAAGACGGCGCAATGGTCGAGTTTTGCGGCGGTGAGTCCTGAAAAGCAATCCGATTTTGACAGAAGGCCAGATTTGGTCACGCGACTGCCGTTGTCTCCAGCGAATTTACATGCGAACCCGGACGTGATCGGTTGACAGATAGGAATGCTGTCCCAATTATCGGCTTAAGATTGTAAAGCGCGGAATTCGACGATGAATCATGATGTGTATCCAGACTATTATCTGACCGATATTCTGCGCTCGACGAAAACCATTGCCTTGGTTGGCGCATCACCCAATGCCGAGCGGCCGAGCCATCGCGTCATGGCGTTCCTGTTGCGCAAGGGCTACACGGTTTTTCCGGTCAATCCAGGCCAGGCCGGCAAGGAAATCCACGGTCAAAAGGTCTTTGCCACGCTTGCCGATATTCCCGAGCCGATCGACATGGTCGACGTTTTTCGGGCCGCAGATGCGCTCCCTGCTCTTGTCGATGAAATCCTTGCCCTGAAAATCCGGCCCAAATTCATCTGGGCGCAACTGGCCGTGCGCGACGACCAAGCTGCGGCAAAGGCTGAGGAAAATGGCATTCAGGTGGTGATGGACCGCTGCCCGGCGATCGAGTACCCGCGGTTGGTCGGCTGATTTTAAAGGCCGCGCGGCGGCGTTTTGGAATTCCTTGCTCGCCCGGCGTGCAAATCAGGCAAAACAGTCTTTGACCGCACGGTACCGCCTCTGAAATAGTGCGCCGAACTTGATTCAAGGGAGGACACATCCATGACGAACAAACCCGGTTTTAACACGCTTGCAATCCACGCAGGCGCCGCACCGGACCCAACCACCGGCGCACGGGCAACGCCGATCTACCAGACGACCAGCTTCGTCTTCAACGATACCGATCACGCCGCCTCGCTGTTTGGCCTGCAGGCTTTCGGCAATATTTACACGCGCATCATGAACCCGACCCAGGCGGTGCTCGAAGAGCGCGTTGCGGCCCTTGAAGGTGGCACGGCAGCGCTGGCTGTCGCCTCCGGCCATGCAGCCCAGCTTTTGGTCTTCCACGCGATCATGAGCCCCGGTGACAATTTCCTCGCAGCCAGGCAGCTCTATGGCGGCTCGGTCAACCAGTTCGGCAATGCCTTCAAGTCGTTCGACTGGCAGGTGCGCTGGGTGGATACCAACGATATCGCCGCGTTCGAAAGCCAGATCGACGACCGGACCAAGGCGATCTTCATCGAGAGCCTTGCCAACCCGGGCGGCACGTTCGTCGATATCGCCGCCATCTCCGCCGTTGCCAAGAAGCATGGCCTGCCGCTGATCGTCGACAACACGATGGCCACACCCTACCTGATCCAGCCGATCGAGCACGGTGCCGATATCATCGTGCATTCATTGACCAAGTTCATGGGCGGCCACGGCAATTCGATGGGCGGCGTCATCGTCGATGGCGGCACGTTCGACTGGTCGAAATCCGGCAAATACCCAATCCTGTCGGAACCGCGCCCGGAATATGCCGGCATGGTTCTGCATGCGACCTTCGGCAATTTCGCCTTTGCGATCGCTTGCCGTGTGCTTGGCCTGCGCGATTTCGGCCCGGCGATCTCGCCATTCAATGCCTTCCTGCTCCTGACCGGTATCGAGACGCTGCCGCTGCGCATGCAGCGCCATTGCGATAATGCGCTGGCCGTTGCCAAATGGCTCAGCGGCCATGAGAAGGTTGCCTGGGTGAAGTATGCCGGTCTTGAGAGTGATGCCAACCACACGCTGCAGCAGAAATACTCCAAGCGCGGTGCCGGCGCCGTCTTCACCTTCGGTCTGAAGGACGGTTACGAGGCCGGGAAGCGCTTTGTCGAGGGCCTCGAAATGGTCTCGCATCTGGCCAATATCGGCGACACCCGTTCGCTGGTGATCCACCCGGCTTCGACCACGCACCGGCAGTTGACGCCGGAACAGCAGACGGCTGCCGGCGCTGGCCCGGAAGTCGTTCGCCTGTCGGTCGGGATCGAGGATGTCGCCGACATCATCGCCGATCTCGAACAGTCGCTGGCAAAAGCCTGATCCATCCAGAGATGGCCGGTTTGCCGGCCATCTCCTTGTCCATCCGGAGTATTCATGACCCACACGCTGATTTTCGACCCGGCGTCCATCGAGCCTGAAGCGGGCGTTCCTGCACCCGACAGGTTGATCTCCGGCGCGCCAAAATTCCGCACCTGGAATTTCGAGGAGGCCGAAGGCGGGATTTATGCCGGGATCTGGGAAGCGACGCCAGGCAAGTGGCGCATCGTCTATGACGAATGGGAGTATTTCCATGTCCTTTCGGGGGTCTCGATCGTCACCGAAGACGGCGGTACCGTAACCCATCTGAAGGCCGGCGACAGCATGATCCTAAGACCCGGCTTCAAGGGAACCTGGGAAGTGATTGAAACGACTCGCAAGGACTATGTCATTCGGATCTAGCCGTCCTATATCCGATGGGTAGGTTCCCCAAGGACGGCACTCGCCGTCTTATCCATCGTTAGGAGAAATCCAATGCCTCAAGCCGACAAACCCGTCTGGTTCATCACCGGCTGCTCGACCGGTTTTGGCCGCGAACTGGCACAGCAGACGTTGTCGCTGGGCTATCCGACCGTCGTGACTGCCCGCAATCCGGCGCAGGTCGAAGATCTCGTCAAGGGCAACGACGACAAGGCTCTGGCCTTGAAGCTCGATGTCACCAAGCCGCAAGAGGTCGATGCCGCAGTCAAGGCAGCCCTTGCCCGTTTCGGCCGCATCGACGTGCTCGTCAACAATGCCGGTATCGGCTATTTCGGCTCGGTCGAGGAAAGCGAACTGGACGAAGTCCGGCGCATGTTCGAAATCAATGTCTGGGGGCTTGCCGCGATGACGAGGGCAGTCCTGCCCGCCATGCGCAAGCAGCGCTCCGGCACCGTTGTCAACATATCCTCGATCGGCGGCATTCGTGGCGGACCAGCCGTCGGCTTCTACAACGCAACGAAGTTTGCCGTCGAAGGCCTGTCCGAGGCTTTGTCGCTTGAGACGGCGCCGCTCGGCATCAAGGTTCTTCTGGTCGAGCCCAGCGGTTTTCGAACCGATTGGGCCGGGCGATCGGCCAACGAAGCACCCCAGACGATCGACGACTATCGTGATACGGCGGGCAAGAACGCCTCGGTCATTCGTGAACGCAGCGGCAAGCAGGCCGGTGATCCGGAGCGCGCCGTCAAAGCCATCATCCAGGCTGTCGAAGCCGAAAACCCGCCGCTACGCCTGCTTTTGGGCAAGGCGGCGCTGGCGGGCGGCCGCGCCAAGATCGAGACGCTGCGCCGCGATTTCGAAGCCTGGTCCGATGTGACGGAAGGGGCAGATTTTCCGGAGTGAAAATGATGGCGCGGCGTAATTGCCGCGCCGCTTAGCCTACCATTCCAGTTCCAGCCGCTCCAGTCCGTGGAAGTGATAGCTGTCCTTGACCTGCGGTTCGGCCGCAAGTCTTAGACCCGGCAGCCGCTCGAACAGGATCGGTAGCGAGAGTTTCAATTCCAGCCGCGCAAGCGGCGCGCCGATGCAGAAATGCACGCCGGCGCCGAAGGAGACATGGGCGCCTTCGTTTCTCTCTGGGCGGAAGCTCAAGGGATCGGAGAATTTCGTCGGATCGACATTGGCCGCACCCAGCAGAAGACCGATTTTGTCACCTTTTTTCAGGCTGATGCCGTCTTCGAGTTCGATGTCGGAGAGGGCATAACGCTGGAAAATGTGCAGTGGCGCAGCATAGCGCATCGTTTCTTCGATGGTCCGTTCGGTGGCCGTGTCGCTGGAAAACACGTCTTTTGCTGATGTGCCGGTTTCAAGCAGGGTGCGCACGGCATTGCCAAGCTGATGCACTGTGGCTTCATGTCCGGCATTGAGCAGCAGCACCGCGGTCGAAATCAGTTCGTCGTCGGACAGCCGTTCGCCGTCCTTTTCGGTGGTGATCATATGGGTCAACAGATCGTCGGCAGGATTTTGGCGCTTCCAGTCGATGATGCCCTTCAGGTAATCGGCGAACTCGGCCGAGGCCCGGTTGGCGTCATGTTCGGTCTCGACCGACGGATTGAACACGTACATCTTCACCATGCGATGCGACCAATCGAGCAGGTTCGGCGCCATGTCCACCGGTACGCCAAGCATGCGGGCGATCACCGTGACCGGAACGATTTCCGCATAGGTCTTCAGAAGCT
>Ga0247813_10000205_pt1 | contig 68451 bp, 50 predicted proteins | sample UWRJL169409C1_FD_180719 | JGI IMG/M metagenome (GOLD analysis project Ga0247813, IMG submission 180719) | Plant litter microbial communities from Arlington Agricultural Research Station in Wisconsin, United States - UWRJ-L169-409C-1 | ecosystem: Environmental > Terrestrial > Plant litter >... | reverse complement strand
CCTCACTTTTGCCGGCCTGTTGGAAAAACTACAGCAAGGAAAAACAATTGCCGCTAACGCTACCGCACCCTACAATGAATACCGAGATAAGCTCGCTACCAGCCTCAAATATATCGAGCAGCAAAAAGCCCTGTTAGATTCGAATCTTGTTAAACCAGTAGGGGCAACCCGTCAAAAAGCAGCAGCACTGGAAACGGAAGTGGCGCAAACGGAAGCAGTACAAAAATTCATCAAAGAAAGAAAACAGCAGCTAATCAGCGAATCGATCAAATACATTGGCAAGAGCAAATACCTCAGTAAGATCAATAAGGAAAGTTATTACTACGCTGAAACACTCAAGAATTATAAAGAGATATTTTCTGACCCTAAGAAAGTCGAAAAGACTGCAAAAGAAATCCTGAATAAAATTCCTGCCTTTCAAAAGTTTACCCAGCAAAACAGCATACTGGCTTCCCTCTTTGGTGCACCTGCTAATTATGGCACACCGCAAAGCCTGGCAGGCTTACAAACCCGTGCCAGTGTGAACAGCCTTATTCAGGACAGGTTGGCTGCAGGCGGCCCCAATGCCCAACAGCTCATGCAAGAACAAATGCAGCTGGCGCAAGCGGAAATGAACAAGCTGAAAGAAAAGCTGCTTAAAAATATTCCCTACAACGGTGATGGAGAACTGCCCGACTTCAAACCCAACAACCAACGCAGCAAAACCTTCGCCCAGCGATTGGAGTATAATTTCAACATGCAGTTTGCCAAAAGCAACCTGTTGCCCTCTACTGCTGACATCGGGCTGGGCATCGGGTATAAGATCAATGATAAAAGCAGCGCCGGGCTGGGCATGAGTTACAAACTGGGTATGGGGAGTATACAGCACATCAGCTTTACGCACCAGGGCATCGGGCTGCGGAGTTATGTTGACTGGAAAATGAAGAAGAACATCTTTATTAGCGGAGGCTTTGAGCTGAACCATAATGCTGCCTTTAAAAAGATCAACGAGTTAAAAGATAAGGCAAGCTGGCAGCAAAGCGGGTTGATCGGCCTGAAGAAAAAGCTGCCGATGAAAACAAAGCTGGTGAAGAATACACAGGTACAATTGTTATACGATATACTGTTCCGTACGCATATACCGGTGAGCCAGCCGGTGGTATTCAGGGTGGGGTATGGGTTTTAAAAAATAAAATTAAAATAGATGATTTTTTTCAGAAAGCTTGGAGTCCTGGCAACACTGATGTTTATTAATCAGTTGTCAATTGCGCAATTCACGGATAAATACAAATTCAATAACGTACCTAGTTCTCCGGAAGCGGCACTGATTTCTCGGTTTGGAGATATTCCGATAAGTTATTATACTGGAACGGCAGGTGTATCACTCCCTCTGTATTCTATTAAAGAAGGCGGGCTAGAAATTCCGATCACTTTGAATTATCATGGGTCAGGAATAAAGGTTGCTGATGAAGCAACATGGGTAGGGCTGGGCTGGGATTTATCACCTGCAGGTATGATTGTTCAGGAGGTCAGAGGAAAGAAAGATGAAGATGATAGCAACCTTGATCAGGTGCAGCTTCCCGATAATTACAATGTTTTTCGTGCCCACCTGGGACCATTCCAAACTGGTGTTTATTACATGATCGGACAAACCGGTGATTGTTTAAAAACCTTACCGGGTTATGCAATTTGCAACACTTCGAGCGATGCTGAAAACATTTTATATCGTTTACAAGAAGGCGGCGGACAACCTGATATTTACACTTATAATTTTGATGGCCTCTCAGGAAAATTCTATATCCATCCTGAGACACATGCTATTGTGCTGATGGATAAAAAGCAGGATATTACGTTTCAACGTACTTCGAATGGCTGGACAGCGACTACATTAGATGGCAACATTTTTTATTTCAATGTTATTGAGTCTTCGCAAGGATATGTCTCTACCGATGTAAGGGGTGTTACTTTTAAATTATCCCAGATAGTTTTGCATACAGGTAAGAAGATAAATTTTACTTATTCTGACGAAACCACCTATGGGATATTCGACCGGCATTCGAGGGTACTTATAGAATTCACCAGCGCTAACCAGGATTATAAAACAAAAGATATCATTTATAATTACAAAAAGAATCTTACCAGTATTATTTCCGGGGAAACAACAATAAATTTTAATCTTGAAGCACGTGATGATATTGATGCTCCTTCTACACCCAAGCGTCTTGGTTCGGTTGATATATTATCCAATATCAACAATATGAAAATTAGATCTTATCAATTCAGTTATAGCTATTTTCCAAACAATTATGTTGGCGCACAGATGAATGGTTCCGGAGGGATAGATGACTATACGAATGCACATTTGAATGCATACGGTCACAGGCTTAAATTAGATTCCTTAAAGGAAATTGGTTATCTCAATAATATAGCTGTATCTACTATTCCTGCTTATAAATTCGAATACGATCTTAGCAATACACTTCCATTTAAAAACTCCTATGCCGTAGATTTCTGGGGATATTATAACGGTCAAAACAATACAACTCTTTTGCCTGATCTTTCGTATTTCGATTATGGAAGCGATATAAAGTATAAAGACACAAATGCGCTCGTTTACGGTTATGTAGGTGCAAATCGATACACAGATAACAGCTATGTGAGTACCTATCTCTTAAAAAAACTAAAGTATCCAACCGGTGGGTTTTCAGAATTTGAATATGAGCCCAATTCATTTTCGAATCAATACATTCCTGATCAGACAAAACTCGCACAGGCTAGTAAACTGGTAAATCTGATAGATAACAATGATGGCATCAGCACCACTTCACAATCTTTTTCATTTTCAAAGTCTCAAAAAGTAACCTTTCAAAATATAATCAATGGCTACAATGTAAACCGAACTGCCTGGACCTATGCGGAAATGGCAGGGTGTTACATTGAATTCAACAAAATAAAAATGGTGAGTGGTTCTCCGCAAATTACTTTAGTGAAAAGATGGGATCTCTCAACGGTACTCAATGCCGACTATTCCGTTAATAACAGCAAGACCTGGAATGATACAGTTCTTGTCCCTTTCGACAGCGACCCTACCGTATCGTACAATTTGAAATGTTACATGCCGGACAATTTAAATTGGGCTCAGAATTTTTATCACTCTTCAGCTGTGAGCGCCCGATGTACTTACTTTGATAACATTGGAGTCGATACAACAATAACCAGTCAATGCGGAGCCAGAATTAAGTCTATTAAAAATTACTCGGATAGCGGAATAATGGTGAGTAATAAAAGGATACAATACTTTGGAGGAAAGCTGCTCAATAAATTCGAGCCGCTGGAAACCAGGAATACACTGCACACCAAACTAGTTGTAAATAATGGAAACCATGATGTATACTCGGATTTTTATAAAAGAATTACGATCTCAAGCGATGATTTTGGTACAGGCGGCGGAAACCTAATAGGCTATGATAGTGTTCAGGAAGTTCAGTTAAACCCGCTGGCTACTGACAATATCGGAAAAAAAGTCTATTGTTACAATAATGTTGTAAATCTCACCTCTAAAGGGTTTCCTAATAGCCCCAATTTGAGAAATGGATTTATTTCAAAAGAAATAGTATACGATAAATCTTCAGCAAAACTTCTGGAAACAGAATATGCCTACACCAATTTACAGGCGTTCAACTGTTACTCGGGTATTCGTATAGTTAACAGTATATACGGTGATTACGATGCACCTGAAAACCCCGTTTTTACGCACACAAATTTTTATGTTCCATTTTTTAATTATAAATTCTCTTATTGGATGTATCCGCTCATTTCGGAATGGAACATGCTGCAGTCCAAAACTGTGCGCCAATATCAGGGGGGCAATTATCTTACCGCGACAGAAAACTACACTTATAATACAAAAGGTCAATTAATTAATACAGCTTCCAATAATAGTAAGCAACAGACGAAAAATATTGTTACTTATTATCCTTCGGATAACCCGGGTGATCCCGGAGCAGCGTTGCTGGCGGGCAATAATATTTATAGCCAACCTATAGATATCGTTTCACGAATAAACAACAATGAAGTAGCGAAGGTTCACTATAATTATGGGAGTATTTACATCAGCCCTAGTCAGAACCGGATAGTGAATACCAGCATTCAGAAATCTTTTAACCAGGGGGCTTATTCCACAGATGTAACATTTAACACATTCAGCAATAATGAAAACGTAAAGTCTTACACACAAAATAATGTTACCAATGCAGTAATCTGGTCGGATAGCAACACCCATGTAATTGCCGACATTGCCAATGCCGATGAATCGTTTACTGCCTATACTTCGTTTGAAGAAAATGCAAAAGGTAAATGGGTGTTTTCAAGCGGTTCTGTTACCCAACCAGCTACTTCCCTGACAGGTAAAAAAGCATATAATCTTTCGGGAGGGTTAACGGGCCCTGTACTATCTTCCGGCCTTACGTGTGTTGTTAGCTATTGGCGCAACTCGAACACCGGCCCTTATACTGTTGCCGGTACACAAGGAACCCCTCTGACCGGCCCTACGCGTAAGGGATGGACGTATTATGAACATAAAGTGATCACCTCTTCAGCAGTTGCGATTTCAGGAACCGGCTTGATCGATGAAGTGAGATTGTACCCTGTTGATGCACGTATGAATAGCTATACCTACCAACCATTAACCGGTATTTCATCAAAATGCGACCCGGGTAACAGTATCCAATATTATGAATATGACGGTTATGGCCGCTTGATCCTTATACGCGATCAGGATAATAATATCCTGAAAAAAGTTTGTTACAATTATGCAGGCAAAGCGGTAGACTGCAGCGGTTCTTGTCTTGACCTGAACCCTAACTGGCAAGACATAACAGACTCTGTCCGGTGTCAGCAAAATGCCTGTGGCAATACCGGCTACCGGGAACAAAAGCAACGCGATATCAATACCTGCAGTGCTACGTATAATACTACCCGCTGGCTACTGGGCACTAATGCTTCTGCCTGTAGTGCTACTACCAGCGTAAATATCACTACTCAGAATCCGCAAAATATAACAGGTTACCTGGCGGCTTTTACCAATACTACCACGAGCGTTACTACTACATTTTCCATCCCGAACGGGACGAACATTATCGGGTGTTTGCCGATCGCACGGTATAACATTACTATTTATAAGCCGACCGGCCTGCCTTCGATCCTGGCCTTTAGCTGTGGGCTGTTTACCATATCGGGCGAATCGGCCACTTTCAATAATGTGAATTTATCCTTATCGGGCAACCGTACGCTTGCCATTGCTTACGATTTTTAACGATCAAAATTTTAAAAATAATGTTAGTAAAACTTCTTATTTCGATCTGCCTTTTACCAGGTATCTACCAATACAATTTACCCTTACTCAATGGTGGCAATATTGCGTTGTCGGCTTACCAGGGTAAAAAAATTATGATCGTTACCTTACCTGTGGTGCAGGATGCCGAATCTGACGCATGGTTGTTCAGCCTGGATTCCCTGGCTGCTGCACACCTGGATAGCCTTGCTGTTGTAGGAGTACCGGCATTTGAAGATGGCTATACCGGTTCAAATAAAGCAGCGCTGTCTGCCTGGTACCACGCAAAATTATCCGGTCATGTACTTGTATCAGATGGCCTTTATACACAATCGGGCTCCGGGGAACAGCAAAACGGGCTGTTCAGCTGGCTCACTCACCCTGAGCTCAACGGAACATTTTCAATAGAACCGCAATCTCCGGGTTATAAATTCCTGGTCAGTTCGCAAGGCACATTATATGCCGTGCTGCGGCCCAAAACCCGCCTTGGCAGCCTTGTGATAGATAAACTGCTCCATCAATAATCCGTGCTATTAAATTATTAAGATGAAACTTTTCGACAGATACCTTATTACCTGCCTGTTAGCTGTAACCGGTAATATAGCAGTTGCCCAGCGCACTATTCCTTCCGCTTACCCCGCCGGAAAAAATATAAGCTTTGTACGTACCTGGGATGCGATGGCCCCTGAAACAGACGGCAATAACCTGATGAACCGCCTGCTGCCTGATGTAAAGATGAATACCCTATACCTGGATGGGCTAGGGCGGCCTTTACAAACAGTGGCTAAACAAGAATCACTCATTACGGCTTCGGGTGCATCAGGGGATATAGTATCTCCAAAAGAATACGATGAATTTGGCCGGGAGCAATTTAGCTACCTGCCTTATGTAGATGCAGGCACAGATGGTTCATTTAAAACAAATCCTTTTTCTACACAGGCATCCTTTATGAATACCCAATATGGAGCACAAGGGGATTCCTGGTATTACAACCAGGTTGTTTTTGAAGCTTCCCCTTTAAACCGCCCGTTGAAGTCGATGAACGCGGGTAACAACTGGGTGGGATCCAATCGTGGTACGGAAGTAAAATATTGGCTTAATACACCGAAGGATTCGGTCAGGATATGGAATGTCAACAATAGTGGAACGATCGGGCAATTTGCCGGATATACATCCGCGGGTAAGTATGCTGCAGGTGAACTGCAGAAGACGGTGACCGTTGATGAAAACGGCAAACAGGTAATAGAATTTAAAGATAAGAACGGGAGCGTCATCCTTAAGAAGGTACAACTTACGGCTATCGCCGATGACGGAACCGGCAGTGATCACCCCGGCTGGATTTGTACATACTACCTGTATGATGATATTGGTAATTTAAGATGTGCTATCCAGCCGAAAGGAGTGGAATTGGTACGTACAGCGGGCTGGGTTTTAACAAATGCCACCATCCTGGCTGAACAATGCTTCCGGTATGAATACGACACCCGCAACCGGATGATCATGAAAAAAGTGCCGGGGGCCGGTGAATCCTGGATGGTGTATGATAACGCCGACAGGCTGGTGATGTCGCAGGACGCGGCCATGCGGGCTACCGGGCAAAAAAAATGGATGTACCTTACCTACGACTATTTAAACAGACCGGTTACCACCGGGCTGATCACCGACGCGTCTAACTACAACAACCTTTCCTATCATATTACTGCCGCTAATAGCAGCTACAGCTATCCCAACCTGGCCAGCTACGCCGGTTACGAAGAACTGACCACCACTTTTTATGATAATTACAGCTGGCAATCATTGTACACTACAGGACTTACCAATACGTACAACGCGGCGTACGATACCTACTTTATTGCTGCCAGTAATACTACGTTTCCGTATGCCCAATCAAACAGTGCCACAGCTATGTTGCAAAACATGGTAACAGGCACGCGAACCAAAGTACTCGGGACTTCCACCTATTTATACAGTGTACTTTTTTACAACGAAAAAAAACAACTGATCCAGACGCAGGTAAAGAATAATAATGGTGGAATAGATATCAGCACCATTCAATATTCATGGGCTGGCCAGCCACTGGTAAATATTGCCGCTATTTCAGGGCCGTCTTCCAATAATTCTGTTGTGGTAAGCAGGAGCACGTATGATAATCTTGGGCGGTTGTTGAAAACGGAAAAAACGGTGGGTAATAGCCTGGTGAATTCTGGTGTAGTACCGTCCAATTATGTAACGGTTTCCGAAATGAAGTACGATGCTTTGGGCAACCTTAAAACAAAGTGGCTTGGCCGCACACGCGATGTTAACGGTAATTACACATCGGCTCCTGTTGATAGTCTTAAATACGATTACAACATCCGCGGCTGGTTGCTCGGTATCAACCGTGGTTACTTGACTAATACCAGCACAAATTACTTTGGAATGGAGCTGGCATACGACAAAACAACTGCGTCGGTAAGCGGTACCAGTTATGCAGCGGCACAATTTAATGGCAACATTGGCGGTATGCTCTGGAAAAGCAAAGGAGATGGGGTGAACCGCCAATACGATTTCACCTACGATCCTTTGAACCGGTTGATGAGAGCGGACTTTAAGCAGAAGAACAGTGACGGAAGCTGGAATAACAACATCGTAAATTATAATGTAAAGATGGGCGATGGCCTCGACCCCACACTGGCGTATGATGCTAACGGAAATATCCTGCGGATGCAGCAATGGGGATTAAAGGCCATCACTTCGGCGCAGGTAGATGACCTGGCCTATGGTTACATTACCAATACCAACAAGCTCGCGAAAGTAACCGATGCCATCACAGGCACCGATAACGGCAAGCTGGCCGATTTTAAAGACGGCAGCAATGGGGCTACGGATGATTATACCTATGATGTAAATGGTAATATGAACCTGGACAATAACAAAGCCATCAGTTCCATTACCTACAATCACCTTAACCTGCCACAGGTGATCACTATAACAGGGAAAGGGACCATCACCTATGTGTACGATGCAGGAGGCAACAAGCTGAGCAAACAAACACAGGAAAATAATGCTTCGGTGCCTTTTAACGGGGCAAGCTATACCACCAACATTACTACCACCACTACTTATCTCAACGGAACGGTGTTTGAATCAAAGCAGTATTCCAATGCCGCACTGGTGTCGTTACAATACACCAATCAGTTACAATTTTTGGCACAGGAAGAAGGAAGGATACGCTATAAAGCCACCGCCACACCGCCACTGGAATATGATTATTTTATCAAAGATCATTTAGGCAATGTGCGTATGGTGCTGACCGACGAGTTTCAGCAGCCGAATGTATACCCCGCGGTAACCATGGAAAATGCCACCTACAACGGTGGAACGGCCATTGCTTCGGAAGCGTTGTATTACAACATCGACAATACAAAAGCGGTGGCCAACCCATCGGGTTCGGCTACTTATGCCAACAACAACGGCAACCCGCCTTACAACAACAACCCTTACAGCAATACCACCGCCACCAGCACCAAAATGTACAAGACCAACGCCGGCACCAATAAAACCGGCCTGGGCATCGTATTAAAAGTGATGGCGGGCGATAAACTCAACATCTACGGCAAAAGCTATCACCTGGCGCCGGGTGGAGGGTATACTACCGGCACTTCTGCCTTATCCGTAGCAGACATTATCGGCACTTTTATAGGTGCTCCATCCATTGCCGCCAAAGGGGTTACCTCGCCACAGATCACCGGGCAAAGCGGATTCCCTACAACAGTAGCTGGATTGTTAGGTAGTCAACCCGCACAAACTTCTACCACGCCAAGGGCGTTCATCAACTGGATCATGTTCGATGAGCAGTTCGGCTATGCCGGTGGCGGCTTCGACCAGGTAGGGGCAAGCGGTTCCGTTAAATCTCATACTATTTCTACCATTCCTACTATTTCAATACCCAAAAATGGGTACATTTATGTGTACGTAAGCAACGAGAGTAATTACGACGTGTTCTTTGATAATTTGCAGGTGATCCATACGCCGGGGCCGATTTTGGAGGAAACGCATTATTATCCATTCGGTTTAACGATGGCGGGGATAAGTTCAAAATCGAGTGGAGCTCTGACCAATAATAAAAAATTTAATGACGGAACTGAATTGAGTATAGACTTCGATGTAAATTTGTATGAAACAGATTTTAGAAGTTATGATCCACAAATTGGAAGGTTTCTTCAGATAGATGAATTAAGTGAGTTTGATTTAGATTGGTCACCGTATACATATTGTCATAACAATCCGATTTTGCTTAATGATCCTCTTGGACTTACTCCTGATGCTCCTCGAGGAGGTAGAGCTGATGACCCCACACCAGGTAGTAAATTGGCAAAAATCGTGGATTTGGAAGAAGTTGTTGTATCAAGTAAAAAGCGGAATAATTCCGTGGGGCAACCTGGACTTGCAGAAAGCTTAATTCCAATATGGGGGCCAGGAAGAGCAGCTATTGATGATTTTCAAAATGGGCGTTGGGGTTGGGGAATTTTTAATTCAGTAATGGTTGTTGCTGATATTTTTACCTTGGGAAGTACCTCTACAATTATAAAAGGAGGAGTAAAACTTGCTGCTAGAGAAAGTGCGAAAGAGGGAGTGTATGTTTTAGGTACAACAGGTGGACGCTACATCGGACAAAGCAAGAATTTTTTAAAGCGTCTTATTCAACATTTTGGAAAAGGTGGAAAACTTAGCGGGCTGCAACTTAAAAAAGCATTACTTCATGAAATGCCAGGCTCAACAAAACTTGAACGGGAAGTTTATGAACAATATTTAATTGATAAAAATGGGTTGGAAAATTTAATAAATGTAGTGAATCCCATGGGAGGAAGACGGCAATTGTATAATGAAATGATTGACGCTGTAATTGAAAAATTTGCCTTGCCAAAATAAAATAATATGAAAATAGATAATATTGAAATAGCACCCTTTGATAACTTGCTGGTTTATAAACCTAACTATACTTCGGAAATTGTCCGAAAAATAATTGCGGAAAAAAAACTAGGAGGACTTCGTATATTCTCAATATTAAAGAAGGATAAGGTGGAGAATATAGATTTTCTGGAACAATATGACTTTCTTGAAAAACTGGATGTCACATCTCTCGATGATTACAATTTTAATTTTTTAAAAAATCTCGGGAATTTAAAAAAAATATCAATAAATGTTGGTGGGAGCGAAGAGATAAATTTTCAACATCAGAAAAAGTTAGAAAAGCTGATAATAAAATGGAGAAAAAAGATAAGAGGGCTTGAAGAGCTGAAGATGTTATCATCATTAGTGGTTATTGAGTTTAAGGTATCTGATCTAACAAGTTTAGACGATTGTAAAGACAGGCTTTTAGATTTAACTATTAAAACCGGAAGCATACTATCCTTGAATGGATTACAAGGTTTTATGAATCTTCATAATCTAAGTATTGGCAATTGCAAAAAGTTAGTTTCAATCCATGGCATAGATCGATTGCCTAAACTAAAAACCCTCACAATCGAAAAATGCCCGAATATAGATTATAATTCTATGGTGCATCTGCCCTCTCTTGAAAGTCTTAGTTTGATTGACTGTGGCAAGATTGACTCTGTCAAATTTATAAAAGAGTTTCCTATGCTGACACAACTTTCACTACTCGGCAACACTGTTATTGGTGATGGAGATTTGGAGCCATTGAAACATATTAGAACTCTTCAACACAAACATTACAGCCATTATAACTTAAAACTAGAAAGCCCTTCGTATGACCAGTTAGTTCGAAACAATCTTCAAAAGATAAAAAATCTTTTCAAATGACATTTCTGGCGCGAATGTTCCAAGTAATTTCTTTTCGTTCTTCAAAATAGCGGGTGCGCGACCGCTATCAGTATCACCTTTGCCATATTTATTTACTGTTTACCTTCCGGCGCGAACGTTCCGCAGGATTTCTTGTGTCTCTTCAAAGCAGTAGATCTGCGAACGGTGTCAACACTTATGTTGCCGTTTTTTTTCTCGTTTTTAATAGAAATAATGCTCAAAAGCGGCATTGCTTTGGGTTTCCGTAAACTATTTGCATAATAGTAAGCATTTAAAATTTTAGTTTCTATCCCGGTCATAGACCTGTTGCTTTGGAGAGACACAAGTAATCCCTGAATTTTTCATAAATTGAATTGGTGCGGGGAACACTTGCAAGAGTAAGTTACCTCGTTCCAGATCACGCCAAAGCGGTCTCCCTGTTACCACGGCGGCATTATTGGGCAGCTAACATGCCCAGACTTCTACTTCTCCACGTGCATTTATCAACTAGGTTTTGTTCGATGAGCAGTTCGGCTATGCCGGTGGCGGCTTCGACCAGATTGGGGCAAGCGGCTCCGTTAAATCTCATACGATTTCTACTATTCCTACTATTTCAATTCCAAAAAATGGGTACATTTATGTGTACGTTAGTAATGAAAGTAATTACGATGTGTTCTTTGATAATTTGCAGGTGATTCATACGCCGGGGCCGATATTGGAGGAAACGCATTATTATCCGTTTGGGTTGACGATGGCGGGAATATCTTCAAAGGGAGTGGGAAATTTACAAAATAAATATAAATTCAATAGTGGTACAGAATTAAATACAGATTTAGATATTAATCTTTATGAAACGAATTTTCGAAGCTTAGATGCACAAATTGGAAGGTTTTGGCAAGTGGATCCACTAGCTGATTTTACTTTTGAAAAATCTCCTTATAGCTTTGCCAGCAACAACCCCCTAGTATTTAATGATCCAACAGGATTACAAGATAGTACCTCTAAAGAAACTTCAACTCCCCTTAGTCCAAAAACATTACATGAAGTTGTTGTAAAGTCAGGTAAAAACAATGACAAAATTGATTCTTGGATAACTACCCTTGGGTGGGCCGCTGTGGGGATAGATAGTTATAAAGAATTGGGTTATAAAGGGGATTGGATGTATAGAACTTCAAAAGGGAAAGTACAATCCATATTTAATACTAAATGGGGAGCAAATAAATCACCAGCAGAACTCGGGAATATTTCGAATTACTCAAAGAATGCTCGGTCTGCCATTATCGGAACAAAAGCTGTTAAATTGATAAAATTAGGAGGGAAATTAATTGTAATTGTAAGTACTGCTAATGATGTGAGAAATGTTTATAACGCCTGGAAATATGGTGACTACAACGCAGAAGCTATTTATGCAAAAGCAGCAGTTAATACAACAATGACTGTAGTAGGATTTGCCCCGGGTGTTGGATGGGTTCTATCCGGAACATATTTTCTTATCGATGCCACTATAGGCTGGGAAAATGCAATACCCAGTTATCTTGAAACAGAAAAGGCAAAAGCAAGTATGCGAGAGCAGAATATTGTTAACTTTAGTGATTTTAAGAATTAAGTATGAAATTTTACGACAGGATATACTATACTTTTTATCGTCTTTTACTTAAACTCTCTGATATGTATTCCATGATTAGAGAGACCCCAAGAGAGGAAACTGTATTGATCCTAATTATCCTTACTTCAATCAATGCAATATCCTTGTTTGGGTTCCTAGATCTTTGGATAGAAATGCCTGTCATACCTGAAGGAAAAAGTTTTGGCATGCTTCTGTTCCTCCCAATTGTAATACTTAACTTTTTGGCAATTTTTAATAAAAAAAGGTTTAATAAAATAGAAGCAAAATTATCTCCAGTGTGGAAAGAACAAAAAGGAAAAAACATTCTGCTTACAATAACATATATTGGTTTAACAATAGCCCTTTTCATTTTCTCGGCGCTGTTTAGTAAAAATTATATTAGAAATTAAATCAGGGATTTCGTCAAAGCCTGATCTCCTGACCTGCCGATCCGATTGAGTAACATCCGCCCGTCTGGCGCATTCTATGATACTATCAAAATAAAAAAATAGTTTATGCCGCAAACTTTTGTGCGTTTACCCCTACACAACAGTAACTAGATTATAAGGCAGACAACCCGCACAAACTTCTACCACGCCAAGGGCGTTCATCAACTGGATCATGTTCGATGAGCAGTTCGGCTATGCCGGTGGCGGCTTCGACCAGGTAGGGGCAAGCGGTTCGGTTAAATCTCATACGATTTCTACTATTCCTACTATTTCAATTCCAAAAAATGGGTACATTTATGTGTACGTTAGTAATGAGAGTAATTACGATGTGTTCTTTGATAATTTGCAGGTGATCCATACGCCGGGGCCGATATTGGAGGAGACGCATTATTATCCGTTCGGGTTGGTAATGAGCGGCATTTCTAGCAAAGCCGCAGGCACTCTCACTAATAAGTACAAGTTTGGAGGAAAGGAATTAAACAGTAATGAGTTTAGTGATGGCTCAGGATTAGAAAATTATGACTTCGGTGCAAGAAATTATGACCCTCAGATAGGAAGATGGCACACGATAGATCCTAAGGCAGATTTAATGCGCCGTTATTCTCCCTATACTTATGCTTTTGATAATCCACTGAGATATATCGATCCGGATGGAATGAAATCGACCGATTGGAAAAGAGATGCCGAAGGGAATTTTAATTATGATCCTAATTTAACTAAAGAGAATGCTTCTACGCAATTAGGTGAAGGGGAAAGCTATGTGGGTGCCGCAGCTCAGGTTTTTTCATGGAACAATCATGGAGACGGCTCAGATTATAGTTACACAGATTTTAGGTTAAATGAAGATGGTAGTTTTACTGATACGAAAGATTTGAATAGTAGTACAACATATGTTAATGGTTCTTCAGCCACAACCGCAGATGGACATACAATAAACAGTTACAACCCGGAAGGTTCTTTTACATTTGAACCGGAGGTAACTGCTAATATAACTGCAGCGGCAGGCGGAGCATTTGAATTGAAAAATGGTATGGGGGCATCGGGAGGAAAGGGCGTAACAGGAATAGGCTTTAAGGATAATCAATTCTTTTTAGCGGGGCATTCTTTAACCAGCAATGGTTTTGGCCCAGAAACCGTAAGGACATGGGGGGAAGGTCATAGTCCTATTATAGGAAGTGGCTTTGAAAATACTGTTGAAAGATCTGGAGGAAAACTTGTTTCCAGTACTGAAAAAACTTCTGTAAGCCTTTCACCATTTGTTACATTTGAGCAATCCAAAAATGTGCAAACGGGAAAAGTATCGTCCCAAATATCTGTAGGGATGGGATTTTCTGCAGGTATCGGACTGATAGCAGACTTTGGGTTTAAAGTAGCAATTTGGAAAAGATAATAATATGATAGTAACTGTAATTGGTATTATTTCTTTAGCATCTTTTATAGCAAAAGTTATACTGCAGATAATGTTAGATGGGTTATCAGCCAATGAAAATGGTAGAGATAATAATGATAACTATCATGTCAAATATTTTTTGCCGTATTATAACGTTGTACCCACAAATTATTTACTTCTTAAAAAAATATGCAATTCTTTGTATTACATCTTTTTGCTTTCTATTTGTGCGTTTCTAATTGTTTGGAACCTGGTTAAATAACCAAGGTTTGTATATTTTATGCAGCCAGATTAAATATGGAATTATAAATATTATTTCGAGTGGAAAAAAAGAATTATTGGTTGTTTGTTGTGCGTTCCATAGAAAAACTACAATGCAAATACATAAACCAGCATAAGCATCAATAATACCCAGTATTACAGCCCATCTTTTCTCAAACCATAGGCCATATGAAACAATTGCTTTAAAGATAAAAATTACAATTATTAAAATCCCTGTTATTGTAAATGGCTCATTTGTTTTTAGACCATAAAGAGCCATTTGAATATCTTTCCCAAGTATTCCAAAAATTATTGCGATGGGAGCAATAGTACCAAAGGCAATAAAAATCCAAATGAAGGATTTTATCCACCATGGCAAAAGAGATCTTCTTTTTTTTCTCGTAAAATCTAACAAGTCATTTTGGTTATTCATATTTATTAATTATGTAGAAATCCCTCTTGCTGCATAGTTGCGACAAAATCTTGAACTTCTTTTTAGTGATGATGGTATCGATCAGTCGGAATACCATTGCCTTGTCTTCTTCATCGAGTGTGCTGATCAATTTTAATTGTTCGAGGGAAGATTTTATCTTCTATTTTTTCTTCTGTAGCCACTTTGCCTTTAAAGTTGACGAGTTCATCGAGTGTCATACCAAAATGCTTTGCCACTTTAGCCAGGGCTGTAACGGAAAGCTCGCGTTCGCCACTTTCTATTTTAGAATAGTTGGATCGGTGCATATTACCGAGGTCGGCGAGTTGCTGCTGGGTAATGCCTTTTTGCTCCCTTATTTTACGGATGGTCTTTCCAATGCTCATATAAACGTATTTACGGGTCAAAAGTAGTCAATAAGGGGCATTTTTATGTCTATGCTGTGATTGTGATAATTAATGTTGTCAAAATAAATACATTGAGTGTATTTTTCCTATGTATCAAATAATCACAAAATTTTTAGGCGATGGCAACAGATGTAAAAATAGATACCACCAACCCCAATGCGATCACTAATTGCACGTCGGAATTAGCCCTGACCATCTTAGGCGGCATAAGACTGGACGGGTTGGACAGGTTGCGGGTTACCATACGGATAGAAGTTGTAAACAGGAAGTTTGACCATTACATGAACACTTCTGGCGCAAGAGTTCCGCAGGATCTCTTGTGTCTGTTCAAGTTGGCCGGTCTGCGACCGCGCTAAAACAACTCTAGCTTAAAAATGCCAACTCTAGTTTAGCAGGAAGCAGAGATGGAATTCGCGGATGCTTCATCACATCCCTATAATGTTTCATCTTTTTCTTATCATTTATCCATAGATATGTTTAATATTGATAAGTCCTTTTTTTGAACGGTAAAATAATCGATAACGCTGCTGTATAGATATTGCCCCCTGAAAACGTGGGGTTCAGCCGCGTGGGTGCAACGAGTGGTTCGGTATAGGATCATTGGCAAAATGATGCGGAACTACAAAACCTTGTCGCACCCAAAAATGGGTACATTTATGTGTACGTTAGTAATGAAAGTAATTACGATGTGTTCTTTGATAATTTGCAGGTGATACATACGCCGGGTCCTATTTTGGAGGAGACGCATTATTATCCGTTTGGGTTGACGATGGCGGGGATAAGTTCGAAGGCTGCAGCAACTTTAGAGAATAAATTTAAATACAATGGGAAAGAGGAGCAGCGCAAAGAGTTTAGCGATGGGAGTGGTTTAGAATTGTTAGATTATGGGGCGAGGATGTATGATGGGCAGATTGGAAGGTGGAGTGTACAAGATTTGATGCTTGAAAAACATTTAAACTCTTCCCCATACTGTTATGTATACAACAATCCTATTAATTTTAGTGATCAATTTGGTTTGGATACTTTACTCGTTGATGCAAAAGGAAAGTTTTCTAATAATAAACTCAAAGGAGGTGAAAATGATGTCATAGTAAAGGTATCAGAAAGAGAAAGAGAGAAGGGCATAATTAAATATAATAAAAACGGGGCATTAAAAAAATCACATATTGTTAGTGAAAATTTTAAGAAAGAATCAATAAATGTTACCCAATCAACGGAAGGTTCATCAATCAGTACGAGCAATGAGCAGTCACGAAATGTGTTTAATTTTTTAGCTGATAATACTGATGTTGAGTTTACTTTACTTAGCTATTTTCAAAATGATGAAACACAAAATATGATCACTACGACTCACGATGAAAAAAGTGACACTTATGGAGCAGCGTTAATCTCACGTTTGGTTGAAGGAAATGTGCAGGTATTAAGTCATACACATAATCATCCAGCGGACAACGGCGGTTGGCCTTCCAGTACTGGTAATTCTTCTGTTGAGGGGTCAAGTGGTGATTTGGGTGCGTACGAGTATTGGTATAAAAGACAACCTGCCGGATTCAAGATTTTTCTCCGTTATCAAGGAGTAACAAGGGAGTTTGATGTTAAGGGGCATGAAATTAAACCCAACAAAAAATGAAATATATGAAAATGACAATTATATTATTTGCAATAACTGTATCCACGTTTTGTTGCCGTAGTGGAGGTGAAATTGCAAAAAATAAAGATTCTAATGAAACTTATATTAACTACCTATCATCGGTAATTAATGACACTACTTTTTTTGAAATTCCGGAACTCAAAATTGTTGATAGCAGCATTTATCCCGTTTTAGATTCAGCGATATTATGGAGTGAAAATTGTGGATATTTTGACCCAAAGATTAAGAATTTGTATTCTTTTCTTTTTGAAGCAAGGTTAGATAGTAGTAGTGATTTTTTATATACTATCAATACGCATTTATCGCCATCTTACGCTATAGGGTTAAATCTTGTAAAAGCTGGCATTTTCAAAAAAATAGAAAATATTGGCATATTTTATTACAGGCATTTTTTATTTGTAATTCCTATGGCTAATTATGGGGATCAAAAAGAATTGGAGTATTTTCCATTTGTTATGCAAGGTGGTAATAAATTAAAAATACGAGCTCCTAAATTTCAAAATGAAAAAAAATATTCTTCTTATATTACTTTTAGCAAAAGAAATTTTAAGTATAAAATAATAGAGAACGAAATTTGTGGTGTTGAAATTCTGATAAGGTAAAACCTTTTTTGGCGCCCCCTTCTAGCGCGAGTGTTCCGCATGATCAGTGTCTCTTGGAGGTAGCAGGTCGCGACTATGCCGTTGTTGGCGTTATCACCAACAACTTTCTAGATTTTGTCATTAGGATTTATTCCGCAAAAATGAGTTAGCATATTGAAGGCATCGAAATCTGAATGATAAAATTTGCAAAAGAATAATAATATTCTTCCAGATATCAACACAGACCTGCTGCAACAGGGCTACCATGTATGTAATCAATTTTCTGTGCAAAAACGGATGGTGTGAATAATTCGATCTTAAGGGGTAACCTTTCCCAGATTTGAATTATGGAGGTCGAAACAGGTACGGGTTTGTAGTTTATTACCGTATCGCTTGGATTCATCCCGTGAGAAACAGGAGTTAATGCAGATACTTATTCTTGTGTTAAAGGAAGATGCTGCAATTCCAAATCTGGTGCCTTTGCTTTCAGTTTATCCATTGCTACGGATTTATAAGTAGGAACTCTTTCAACAACTCCCGCTAAATCGGGGTTTAGGAATTACCTAGATAATGTATCTAATATACCAACCCCATTAACAGGAAATACAAGCGGATTTCAAAATCTTGATGAACAAACAAGTAAAGTTGCTGTGGCAGGTGTTTTAGTCTTTGTATTAATAGTCGCTACAGATGGAGCAGCAGCACCAATTTTAATACCCGTTTTAAAGTAAAAGCAAGTAAAAATGAAGTACTATTTTTTTTATTTAGAAATTGCTTTGAAAGCAAAAGATGATTCAAATATTTATGCTTTTGAAAATATATCTCATATTCCCACTTCAAAACTAATTGAGATATTTAATATAGACCTAAAAACAGATCCTTTTATAATCGAAGGTTATTTTTTAACTAAAAAAATATACAAGACGAATAAGGAATTTTTCAAAAAAAATATAAGTCCAATAAACTTAGATGTTTTTGAATATTGCCTTCGGCAATATGCGACAGATAATATTAGAGAAGTACGAAAACTTTATAAAGAAGATTTAATGGAATAAGCAAAAGCCTCGAAATAATCGGGGCTTTTTTACTGCAAGGATAAAAATTATGGCTGGGATGGTAATTTTAAAGGAGCGCAACAACCCGCAGGAGTCTATATCTGGTCACTACAATATTCTACAGAGGGAAATAATATCAGTCAATATTTGACGGGGACGAGTATTTTGATAAGATAAAAGTATTGGAGAAATATTAATACGGAATGAAATTGTGTAAAAGACCTAAAAAAGATCAGCAGTTATGCTGACCTTTTTTAATATCTGACAATATAAAATTTCCTATTTATTACAAATCTTCACGCTTTCACTATTCCCGTCCGAACGGCGTTCAGCCGGGCAGGCACTATTGACCATTCACTTATTCACCCATTGCCTCATTCACTACTTCAAATTATGATACACTTTCTGCACATCCTCATCCTGCTCTAATTTATCCACCAGTTTCAGCACTTCATTCGCTTCTTCTTCACCCAGTTCGACAGTGGTTGTTGGTATCCTGGTAAGTTCTGCGGTGATCACTTCTATCTTTTTTTCGTCGAGAGCTTTAGCCATATTTCCATATTCGTTGAACGGGGTACGGATAACGATATTGCCTTCTGTATCTTCCCCGATCTCTTCCAGTCCGAAGTCGATCAGTTCCAGTTCCAGTTCATCCACATCCTGCCCGGCAGCTTTGATCTTGAATTCTGCCATATGGTTGAACCCGAATCCAACGCTTCCGCTTGTGCCCAGCGATCCGTGGCCCTTTGTGAAGTGCATACGCACATTTGCAACAGTACGGGTAGGGTTATCGGTAGCAGTTTCTACCATTACCGCAATACCATGCGGTGCGTATCCTTCATACACGATCTCTTCGTAGCTGCTGGTATCTTTACCCATCGCCCTTTTGATAGCTGCTTCCACACGATCCTTCGGCATATTTACGGCCTTCGCATTCAGGTAACAGCGGCGCAAAGCCGGGTTATTATCAGGATCTGGTCCACTGGCTTTTACCGCAATAGCGATCTCTTTACCGATACGGGTAAAATTCTTGGCCATTTTATCCCAGCGGGCAAACATGGCGCTTTTTCGTACTTCAAATATCCTTCCCATTTTAAATGATCTTTTTTATTGTATGTAGGCAATCGGGCTGCAAATTTAATTAAAACGAAGGAATTACACGAATTTTAGCGAATTACACAGCTTGACCCGCAACCGGCGGGGATTCGTGGGTAAGCAAGTATAATTTATTTCTGGAAATACAGGTTTCATACTTCAGTAAAAATTTCGAAGCTTTCACTATTGACTATTGACTATTCACTTACCCGAAGCAGGAGCTTCGGGATACATTATCTTCGCAGCATGGAACAAAATTTCACTTACCAGCAATTATATGATTTTTGTACTGCTGTTTTTTTAAAGATCGGCTGTAATGAAACCGATGCGGCCATCGCTTCCAAAGCATTGATCAGCGCTGATCTTCGGGGCGTTGACAGTCACGGGGTGGCCCGGCTGACGGGGTATGTGCGCCTTTGGGAGGCAAAGCGGATCAATGCAAATCCTACATTGAAAATAATTCATGAAACGCCCAGCACCGCCGTGGTAGATGGTGACAGCGGGCTCGGATTGGTAGTGGCTCCTTATGCCATGCAGGTAGCGATCGATAAGGCCAAAAATGCCGGCACTGGTTGGGTGAGTGTGCAGAACAGCAATCACTTCGGCATAGCCGGATACCACGCCATGATGGCTTTGCCAAACGATATGATCGGTATCGCGATGACAAACGCTTCGCCCCTGGTATCGCCTACCTTCAGTACCGAAAGGCTGCTGGGAACCAATCCCATTGCGGTAGCGATCCCTGCGGGAAAACAAGCGCCGTTTGTCGCCGATTTTGCTACCACAACAGCCGCTAATGGCAAGCTCGAGATCTTACAGCGAAAAAATAAACCGGTACCGGATGGCTGGGTGCAGACAAAAAACGGGTCACCCAGTAACAATGCTCACGAGCTGAAAGAAGGCGGGGCATTATTGCCGCTTGGCGGCGACCGCGAACATGGAAGCCATAAAGGATATATGCTGGGCAGCATCGTGGATATTTTTTCGGCCATACTCAGCGGGGCAAATTATGGCCCGTGGGTGCCGCCGTTTCCGGCCTATGTACCGATGCCAGAAAATATGCCGGGCAAAGGCATCGGCCATTTCTTCGGCGCTATGCGGATAGATGCGTTTCGCCCTGCGCAGGATTTCAAGGATAACATGGATCAATGGATCACCCGTTTCAAACAATCGGCTACAATAGAAGGAGAAGATGCAGTGATCATTCCCGGCGAGCCGGAAGCCGCCATGGAGAAGGAACGCATGGAAAAGGGGATAGATCTGCTGGAGGTGGTGGTGGAAGATTTGAGGGGCCTTGGCGAGAAGTTTTCAGTAAAACTATAATTAGTTCTATTGTCAGTCTGAACTTGTCGAAGGCCTGTCAAAACTATTCCGCAAGCCTTCGACAAGCTCAGGCTGACAGACGTTATTTACATATAGAATTAATAGGCTTCAGCCCGAACGGACTAATTCGTGTAATTCGTGCCATTCGTGCCATTCGTGTTTTATATTTGCACTCCAAAATAAATAGAAAGATGAAAGTGATGAAATTTGGCGGCACCAGTGTGGGCAAGCCGCAGCGGATGAAAGAAGTAGCTAAACTGATAACTGCAGATGAAGACCGAAAGATCGTGGTGCTTTCCGCATTGAGCGGAACTACCAATGCCCTGGTAGAGATCAGTAACCTTATCGCTGCCGGCGACAGGAGCGAAGCCAAGCAGAAGATCTGGGAACTGGAAGCTACCTATTACCAGTTTGTAGATGACCTGCTGAACGACGAATTGTTGATCGCCGAAGCAAAGAAGATCTTAGCCGAACATTTCGAATTCCTTACCATCATCTTGAAAATATCTTTCAGCGAAGCGTTGAATAAAGATATACTGGCGCAAGGCGAATTGCTCAGTACCAAACTTTTCTGTATTTACCTGGAGGAACAGCAGATACCGCACAAACTATTGCCCGCACTGGATTTCATGACATTGGATAACCAGGATGAGCCACAGATCGGGACTATCAAAGTGAAGCTATCGCAGTTGCTGACCAAACATAAGGATACCCCTATCTTCATTACGCAGGGATACATTACCAAAAATGCCAAAGGCGAAGTGGACAACCTGAAACGTGGAGGAAGCGATTTCAGCGCATCGCTGATCGCGGCAGCCATAAACGCGGATGTATGTGAAATATGGACCGATATTGACGGCATGCACAACAACGATCCAAGGGTGGTGAAAACGACCCGCCCGATCGAGCAACTGAGTTTTGAAGAAGCGGCCGAACTAGCCTATTTCGGGGCAAAGATCCTGCATCCTGCCAGCATCTGGCCGGCACAGTTTTACAATGTTCCGGTAAAATTGCTGAACACGATGGAGCCTTCGGCAAAAGGTACGCTCATAACCGAGCAGGCCGGAAGTACCGGAGTTAAGGCTGTTGCGGCAAAAGATAATATCACTGCCATCAAGATCAAGAGCAGCCGCATGTTGCTGGCATATGGTTTTTTAAGAAAAGTATTTGAGGTGTTTGAAAAATATAAGACTTCGATTGACATGATCACTACTTCGGAAGTGGCCGTTTCTGTTACGATCGATAATGATATTTTCCTCAACGAGATCACCCGCGAACTGGAAGCTTATGGCACCGTAGAGATCGATACTAACCAGAGCATCGTTTCCATCGTGGGCAATGAGATCACGGAAACCAAAGAAGTGATGCGTAAACTATTTGATGCGATCCATGATGTCCCGGTAAGGATGGTGAGTTATGGGGGCAGCAGGCATAATATTTCTTTATTGATACCGAGAAGCTTCAAGGACCAGACATTGAATGCGTTGAATACCGGCCTCTTTGGATTGGAGTGAGGTTAGAGGGGTTAGAAAAGTTTAGAAGGTTTAGAAGGTTTAGAGGGTTTAGAAAAGTTTAGAGGGTTTAGATGTTTAGGAGATTCGTTATTAAGGAACTTTCTAAACATCTAAACCCTCTGATATTATAACGAGATCTCCATCCTTAGATTTTCCACACCTCCTAACCCTCTAAACCCTCTAAACACCTAAACCCTAATCCCTAAACTCTTATACACAAAACTCATCAGCCATGCCGGTCCGATCATCAAAAATTGCAGATCTTTTAAAAACGACGGTTTTTTTCCTTCTACTTTATGCCCGTAAAATTGCCCGACCCAGGCGGCAGCAAACACGATTAACGAGAAGAGCCACAATTGCATGAACCCGGATCTTTCTACCAGGTGGCAGAGCCAACAGCAAAAAGTGCCGAAAAGTAACATTCCAATCCAGAGTGTTTTTGAGAGTGAAGCATAATATATAACAACAAATGTCATCAGAAGGACGGCTACATTTGCCTGGTCCCCGGTTATGTTGGCCAGAAATCCAGAAATTTTCCAGGGCAATTTGATTCCATACAATAATCCGACTATCGAAAAAAAGATGGCGGGAACGCAGATCCAGTGAATGGTCTTATTGGTTTCATTCTGATGGCTTTCGCCATATTCGGCAAGCCATTGTTGCAAGGTTTTCATGATGGCGAGTTTTGTTGCTTTTAAAGATAAGGCGGTTTATGAAAAATGCCCGGATATTTTCCAGGCCCGTGTCAATTTCGAAACAGCACTATCAGTTTTGACACTAAGCCCAGAGCAAATATTAAGGTGGTAGTCCTGAATGACCCTAAATCTCATATTTATTATCAATTTTCTACCTAATTGCTTAATTCTCAGATTTTTTTATCCCCTTTAACACTCTCTTCACAATAAATTCTCAAATTCTTCGTCTATAGTATGGTTTTTCATAGGATATTGGATTAATACGGGCTAAGATTTCCATCTCGGCCCCTTTTTTTGCCCATAAATCAAAAAAACTTTCCTGTTTAGCCACCATGCATCACTTTTAGAGCTTAGTCTGTGTGCTTTGCACAATTTTGTTGTTCAGCTCGATATTATGCACAAAATAATTTGTGCAGTTTTCGAAAAAAGGAAGGAAAATATTTTTTTTTGCACAAATCATTTTTGTGCAGTTTGTGAAAAAAACTGAAAATTATTTTTCTGCACAAAATCGGAAACCTTACTACACAAAAAAGCTCTCAATTAAGAGAGCTTCCAATTTATTATAAAGTGTCAGGCTTTCACTATTCACTATTCACCACTCACTAGATGATCAGCATCGAATCCCCATAGCTGAAGAAACGATATTTATCCTTGATCGCTTTTTTATATGCTTCCATCATCAGGTCGTAACCGGCAAAAGCACAGGCCATGATCAGCAGGCTGGTCTTTGGCAGGTGGAAGTTAGTCACCAATGCATCCGCAATATTGAACTGGTAAGGCGGGTGGATGAAATGGTTGGTCCAGCCTTCGGATGGTTTCAGTAATTTTTGCGCTGTGTAGGAAGTTTCCATCGCACGCATGGTAGTGGTACCGATAGAGCAGATGCGGTGATTTCCTTCCTTGGCTTTATTTACAATGGCGCAAGCGGTTTCATCGATCTTATAATATTCCGCATCCATTTTATGTTTGCTAAGGTCTTCCACTTCAATCGGCCTGAAAGTTCCCAAACCTGTGTGCAGGGTAACTTCGGCAAAACGTACCCCCTGGATCTCCAGCCTTTTGATCAGTTCCTTGCTGAAGTGCATACCCGCGGTTGGAGCAGCTACCGCACCTTCATGCTTTGCATAAACCGTCTGGTAGCGTTCTTTATCTTCTTCTTCCGGCTTGCGTTTGATGTATTTTGGCAAAGGGGTTTCACCCATGATATCCAGCATCTGGCGGAATTCTTCGTCGGTTCCGTCCCAGAGGAAACGGATCGTACGGCCACGGCTGGTAGTATTGTCAATCACTTCAGCTACCAGTTCATCACTTTCGCCGAAATATAATTTATTACCCACACGGATCTTACGGGCAGGATCAACGATCACATCCCAAAGTTTATTGGTCTTGTTCAATTCCCTCAAAAGAAAAACTTCGATCTTGGCGCCGGTCTTTTCCTTGCGACCATACATACGGGCAGGAAAAACCTTGGTATTGTTCACCACAAAAACATCCTTGTCGTCGAAATACTCCATGATATCACGGAACTGGCGGTCTTCAATTTGTCCGGTAGCACGGTTTACCACCATCATTTTACTTTCTTCTCTTTTTTTGGTAGGGTGCTGGGCAATGAGGTTAAGCGGGAGGTCAAATCTGAATTGAGATAATTTCATGCAATAAATTTATTTAAAAGTTATTTATCACATGCCAGGAACTGTAAAGGTTTACAGAGATAGGTAGCCTTTCGTTTTAAAAGGCATTTATCATGTTACGGCATGATTTTAAAGGCTGCGAAGTTACTACAAAATATCGGGTTTGAGGAGAAAAATTTGGAGTAATGTAAAAATTTGATTATTAGGGCATTGCAGCCGCATTGAGTGGTCAACTCATGGGAGTCGACAACTCAGGGGAGTTGTCAACTCAATTACGAAAAAAAGTTAAATCCACTCCCTTTTTTGGGTGTTTGTCCATTAATCCCCAACTTTATACAAAGGCAACGCCACTTATACTCAACTATGCACCTATCCAGATTCGTTCAACTCTCTGTTATTTTTTTATTGTCAGCCTTTTCTTCAGGTGCCCAGCAAAAAAAAGAAGCTAAATATCCAAGCCTGCTCTGGCAGATCACCGGCAACGGGCTTACTCGCCCATCATATCTTTTTGGCACCATGCACGTGAGCAGCAAACTGGCTTTTCACCTCAGCGATTCTTTTTATTATGCCCTCAAAAATGTGGATGCGGTAGCGCTTGAACTCAATCCCGAAACATGGCAGCCGCAGATGGTACGACTCAACGATCTTAATCAGAATTATACGAACTATACGCAAATCCCCGGTACAGATTTCCTGACGGAAAATAGTTTCCGGATCACCAAATACGACGACCTCCTCAAATCAGCATTGAGCACAGAGCCTCCGGTGGTCAATAGCCTGCTCTACCGTTCTTACCAGATGAAGGAAGATTTTGAAGAAGACACTTTTCTTGATCTGTATATTTTTCAGACAGGCCGTAAACTCGGCAAAGCCCCCGCAGGAGTAGAAGATTATTACGAATCGGAAAAGCTGGTGCTGGAGGCTTACGCCGATATGGCGAAAGAAAAGAAAAAGAAAGAGGTGGATCTTGATGGTGAAACCATGGGCAGCCTGGTGGAAAAAATGCAGAATGCTTATCGCCGCGGCGATCTCGACCTGATGGATTCGCTGGATAATATGATGGAAAGCTCTGTAGCCTTCCGGGAAAAATTTCTTTACAAAAGAAACGATATCCAGGCGGCATCGATCGACAGCATCATCCGCAAAAGATCTTTATTCGCCGGCGTAGGTGCGGCGCACCTTGCAGGTGAAAGAGGCGTGATAGAACAGCTTCGGAAAATGGGTTATACGCTTCGCCCGATAAAAATGGCCGATCGTGACGCAAATCAGAAAGACAATATCGACAAACTTAAAGTAAAAGTGAATTTCAAAACGCAATATTCACCGGATGGTATGTATTGCGTGGATGTTCCCGGTCAGTTGTATGTGCTCCGCAATGCGTATGTACCGCTCGACAGGAGCCAGTTTGCCGACATGAACAACGGTTCTTACTATTTGGTTACAAGGGTAAAAACGTACGCCTCTTTTACCGGCCAGACAGAAGCGGAAGTGCAGAAAAAGATCGACAGCCTTTTGTATGAAAATATTCCGGGAAAAATACTGACCAAAACGGTTATTCAGAAAAATGGCTACAAAGGATACGATATCAGCAACCGAACCAGGAGGGGAGACCTGCAACGCTACCAGATATTCATCACCCCGTTTGAGATCATACTGTTTAAAATGAGCGGAAAAAATGATTATGTAGCCGGTGAAGAAGCAACCCGTTTTTTTAATTCCATACAATTGAAACCACTGGAAAATAAACCGGTAAATTTTACCCCGGTGCAAAAAGGGTTCAGCATCAACCTGCCCCAGCCTGCTCACCAGTATTACGATGGGATTGGCGAAAACCGATGGGAGTATGAAGCTGCCGATACTACTAACGGTGACGCCTACCTTGTTTTGAAGAAAAATGTGTACAACTATAATTTTATTGAAGAAGACAGTTTTGATCTTAGTCTTGTAGAAGAATCTTTCAGGAGCCCTGATTATTTTGACAAACAGATCAGCAGGAAGCAGACTACCTGGAATGGTCATCCCGGGTTATTTGTGAGAGAAAAATTGAAGAACGGGCAATTTGTAAACGCTGCCTTTATTTTGAAAGGGCCTGCTTTTTATGTCTTTGCAAAACGTACGGCAAACGAGAACGATACGGCTTTTGCTTTCATCAATTCTCTGAAGTGGGAGAATTATGCCTATACGAGATCGACCGCTTTTGTAGATTCATTTTTTCACTTCAAAATAAATACGCCTGTAAGGCCGCAACTCGATGAAGGCATCCGGTCGCTGATAGAAAAAACAACCCAGGATGCTTATAATGGCAACAATGCTTCGGGTTACATCACTTATTGGCTCAAAGAAAGGCATGGTATTTTGCAAAGCGATTCTACCGGCGAAATGGTTTCCATATCGGTGCAGGAATATCCGAAATATTTTTACATTTCCGATTCCGGCAGGTTCTGGAAAAATGCCATCAGTGAATATGTGGGTAAAAATGATATGCTTGTCCGCAATAGATCCGCTCTCAATCTGCCCGCCGGTAGCCAGGGATGGTTCTTCACTTTGCAGGATACCGGCTCTTCGCGGATGATAGAGCGTATGCTGCTGCTTAAAGACAAATATCTTTATTCGATCGCTACGGTTTCTGATACCATCAGCGGCCGCAGCGATTTTGTGAATTCGGTTTTCGGAAGTTTTATTCCATATAATACAGACACACTTTTTAAACCTTACGAAAAAAAGCTGGGGTTGTTTTTCGAAGACCTTTTCAGTACGGATAGCGCATTGCATAAAAAGGCGCAGCAAGCCATCACCAATGTATATTATGGAAAACAAGGCGCTCCATATATTTATGATGCCATCGCACGTTTGTCGGTCAATGACAAGGATTATTTTGATACAAAAGCAAAACTGATCTCCGAACTTGGTTACATCAAAGATTCGGTAACGAATGATATTCCGGATCAGTTGAAAAAATTATATGCTCAGACTGCCGATACTGCTTTGTTTCAAAATGAAGTGATCAAATCGCTGGCCCGGTTGAAGACCAGCCATGCTTATGCGGTGTTGAAAGAGATCATGCTGCAGGATCCGCCGATCTTCAATGAGGAGGATGATTATCGTTCGGTATTCAATAATCTTGAAGATTCATTAGCGCTCAGCGCTTCGCTCTTTCCCGATCTGTTGAAACTTTCTACATTGACCGACTACAAAGAACCAGTGACGGAATTGCTGGTAATGCTCGTGGACAGTGGATTTATCAAAGGGAAGAATTACAAGGATTATTTTTCTTCTATTTACATCGACGCTAAAGTGGCGCAGAAAAAACAGAAAGCCGCGGATGAGCAAAAAATGCAGGATGAAAAGAAAAAGGAAGAAGAAAATGACCAGGATGATGTAACGAGGGAATACAACCGTGGTAATAATCTTTACGGATTGAATGATTACGCGGTGTTGCTTATGCCTTTTTATGATAAGGATATAAATGTGCAGCAATACTTTGCCCGCCTGCTTCAAAGCAAGGATGATTATGTAAGGATGAATGCGGCGATATTGATGCTGCGCAATAAAAAAGATGTTCCGGATGATGTTTTTAACAGCATTGTCACTAAAGAAAAACTGATCGGGACTTTGTATACCATGCTGGAAGATATCAGGCGTCTGGATAAATTTCCTGCTGCATACAAAAGCCAGCTGGCGCTTGCCCGTAGTTACATGCTTTCGCAAAATAATTTTGACAAGATGGATTCTGTGGTGATGCTGGATAAAAGAACAGCTTCGCTGAAAGGAAAAAATGGGGTAGTATATTTTTTTAAATACAGGATCAAACGCTCTGATGACTGGAAGGTCGGTATGAGTGGTTTGCAACCTTTGATTGAAACAGAACTCAGCAGCAACGATGACCTTTCGGTGCTTACGGATAAAAAATTCAAGGAGTATGAGCCTGCCGAAGAACAATTCAATCTTCAGCTGAAAAGAATATTATTCGGGTACCATCGCAGCGCCAGGAACTTTTTTGTGAATGATAACGGGTATAATTTTAAGTCGCTTTCGGATTACGAAGATTAAAATAATCCTTTGCCGGGAATGGCCTGTACCAACTGTTGGGTATAATCATTTGAAGGGTTGAAATAAATATCGTCTGCCGAACCTTCTTCCACGATGCGGCCTTTATTCATCACCAATATACGGTCGCTGATATAATGCACAACCGACAGGTCGTGGGAAATAAAGATAGAAGAAAAATTCATCTCTGCTTTAAGGTCATTGATCAGGTTGAGCACTTGTGCCTGCACGCTCACATCCAGCGCAGATACGCTTTCATCAAATATTAAAAAATCCGGCTGAAGCGCTAATGCCCGTGCGATGCAGATACGCTGGCGTTGCCCGCCGCTGAACTGGTGTGGATAACGGTTAAAATGATCGCCCTGAAGGCTTACTTTTTCCAGTAATTCGACTACCTGCTCCTTCCGTTGTTTTTTTGAATGATGTAACTGGTGAACATTCAATGGTTCGAGTATGGCATCGCCGATGGTCATGCGTGGATTCAGAGAGCCGTATGGATCCTGAAAAACGATCTGCAGGTCTTTGCGGATGAGCCGTAGTTGTTCGCTATTAAGTGTAGTGAGATCGGTTCCTTCCAAAACTATTTTTCCAGAGCTTGGTTTGATCAGTTGAAGGATAGCACGTCCCAGCGTGGTTTTGCCGCAGCCACTTTCACCTACCAGGCCCACGGTCTCATTTTTCATCACTTCAAAACTCACATTCTTTACGATCGGTATTACTGAAACAGTTTTACCGAAAATATTCCGTTTGCCCGGAAAACAAACAGTCAGGTTTTCAACGGAAAGAATGGATTGTTTTTCCATTAGCGAAATGCTATCGCTGTTGTGGTTATCCTCACTAAGGATTTCTTTTAGGTCCTTAATGCCGTTGCTGGTATTATCATCAACAACATCATGGATGTTTTCCCTGTCAATGAAATCGCTGATCACCGGCAATCTTTTTCCCTTACTTCCAGCCCCCGGCCTGCAGGCCAGCAATGCTTTGGTATAGGCATGCCTGGGAGACTGCAGCACTTCCTTTGCAGCCCCTTGTTCTACAATCTGCCCCTTGTACATCACGATCACTTCATCGGCCATATCGGCCACCAATGCCAGATCGTGGGTGATGAGCAGCACGGCCATATTATTTTGCTCCTGCAGGCCTTTGATCAGCTGAAGAATATTTTTCTGCACCCTTACATCGAGTGCGGTGGTCGGCTCGTCGGCTACCAGGATCGCCGGATCACAACTCATCGCCATAGCGATCATTACCCGCTGTTTTTGTCCACCGCTGAGCTGATGAGGGTAACGGTTGAATATCTCCGCCGGCTTCGGAAGCGCCACCTGGACAAACAATGCCAGCACCTGATTTTTTGCGGAAGCCTTACTGATCTTTTTATGTTTTACCAGCGATTCCATCACCTGGTCGCCACAGGTGTACACCGGGTTCAGGGAGGTCATCGGCTCCTGGAAGATCATGGCGATCTTATTGCCGCGGATATCACGTATCTCTTTTTCGGATAGTTTTGCCAGGTCCTGCGATCGTTTTCCATCCTCGTTGAAAAGTATTTCGCCTTTGATGACGGTTTGTTTTGGCAACAGCTGCAACAGCGATAAAGCCGTCACAGATTTACCCGATCCGCTTTCTCCTACAATCGCAGTCAGCCTTCCGGGCATGATGCTGAAGTTGCTTTTGTGCACAGCTTTGGTTGTCCCGTCTTTACCCGGAAATTCAATCTGAAGATCGTTGATTTGCAGTAACGGAAGCATACTGTATCCTGAAGTTCTTGCTTCGGGTGTGTCTTGAAGCTCCAGCTTCAAGCTAATATTGTTTATTTTTCCGAAGCTGGAGCTTCAGAGTACACTCGAAGCAAGAGCTTCAAGTCACACTCGAAGCAAGAGCTTCAAGTTACGCCCGAAGCAAGAGCTTCAGGGTACATTAAAATTTCAAATGCCTCACCGTATGCCCATCGTTCAACAATTGTTTCAATGAGTCAATCCCTATTTTTAAATGCCTTTCTACAAATTGCGCCGTTACGCTCTTATCACTTGCTTCGGTTTTCACACCTTCGGGAACCATCGGCGAATCGCTTACGAGCAATAAAGCGCCGGTAGGGATCTTATTGTAAAAGCCGACAGTGAAGATGGTGGCTGTTTCCATATCAATGGCATAAGCCCGCACTTTTTTCAGGTATTCTTTAAATACTTCATCATGTTCCCACACGCGCCTGTTGGTGGTATAACACACGCCGGTCCAGTAATCGCATTCGTAATCACGTATGGTAGTGGAAATCGCTTTTTGCAGGGCAAACGCAGGTAAAGCCGGAACTTCTGCGGGCAGGTAATCATTGCTGGTACCTTCGCCCCTGATGGCGGCAATAGGTAATATGAGGTCGCCGATACTGTTGCGTTTTTTAAGGCCACCGCATTTTCCCAGGAATAATACCGCCCTTGGGGTGATTGCGGTAAGCAGGTCCATAACAGTAGCGGCACCCGGGCTGCCCATCCCGAAATTGATGATGGTGATATCGCCGGCAGTAGCACACTGCATCGGCCTGTCCTTACCAATGATCTCTACATTATTCCACTCGGCAAACATGGTTACATAATTGGAAAAATTGGTCAGCAAAATGTACTTTCCAAATTCGCTCAGCTTCTTGCCGGTATATCTCGGCAGCCAGTTTTCGACTATCTCTTCTTTTGTTTTCATCTTTTGTTTTCATTTAAAATTACAAAACAATTGATAATTAAGAATGAATAATTGATAATTAAGAATGAATTCATCCCGCTGTAAGTTCATAATACCCGCTGTCAGGGTCTCCAACCGCTGACAGGGGAATGCTAAACTATCTAAACCCCCTAAACCCCTAAACCCTCTAAACTCTCTAAACCCTCTAAACTTCTAACCCCGAACCCCTAAACTCTAAACTAAATTATATATATTCATTCTACCAAAACTTGTCAACATGAAAAAAATACTCCCTTACTTGATTTTATCCCTGATGGTATTTGCGGCCTGTAAAAAAACAGCAAACGATCTCACAGAGCCTGCCCTAGAAGATAAAGTGGCTTCCCGTGAAGAGATCAACACATTCATCAAAGCAGAATTGCAACGTGTACAAAAATTTGAGTGGAAAACGGCCAGTGATGTGATCGTGTGGAGTGCTTTGCAACAAAGTGATAATATCATGTCGGTAGGCTACAAGGCAGCAGGAGCAAGCAATGTAGAAACTAACCTGCATACGATCGATATCAATTCCGCTGACTGGAAAGCAGCTAAAGACAAAGTGCTGGCGCAGATACTGGAGTCGGAACGTAAGCTGGATAAGGACCTTCAGCTCAGCGATATCATCCAGTGGGATGAAACGGTATTGCCGGTAACGGATGTGCTGGTGAAAAATATCGAAACGGTAAAAATGCTGCGTTCCAATAGCCTGGTGCGTTATGCAGAGCCGATGGGGTATGAACCCAATACCGGTATGGAAGTACAAGCTAGAAGCAGCAGCGGTTGCGGCAGCAATACCGCAGAAGCCGGGCTGGTGGCCAATGTTGATTACACTACGATCACTCCAAATGCCAAACAATCCTGGAATCATTCTTATCATAAGATCACGCAGGCCTGGGCCAAATCTACCGGTGCAGGCACAAAAATATTCATCATCGATACCGGCTGCGAATACGACCAGGAAAATCTTGGCTCGGCTTTCAACCAGGGTTCATCTTCCGGCCGTTCTGTTGAAAAGATCGTGACACTTCCCCGTTCTACTTTTCTTGGAATTCCAACAGGGCCGGTAGAAACGCCGGATGATGGCTGCGGCCACGGAACTTCTATGGCGGGCGCAGCAGCTGCCCCACGTGGCACAGACGGCGCTTCAGTGGGGGTAGCATATAATTGCAACCTCGTAACCTGCCGTGCGGCCGAAGATGTATTGATCGATGGCAGCCGCGAAGTAAAAGGTGTTTCGGATGCTTATACCAATGCTGCCAACAGGGCCGATGTAAAGATCATCAGCATGAGCATGGGTAAGATCACCAGCAGTTCACAAATATCCGATGCCATTAACTATGCTTATGGCAAAGGAAAACTGATGTTTTGCGCAGCAGGGACTTCTTTCAGCTGGACTGCCGGCTGGTATGGCGTGATCTTCCCGGCATATCTTTCCAATGTAAATGCAGTGACCGGCGTACGCGATAATAATTTCAAAACATCCTGCACCGATTGCCACGACGGCAGCGAAACAGATTTTACGATCGTGATGGAAAAAGCTTCCAACGAGCGCCATCCGCTTACGCTGGCAATGACGGGTGATGCACCTTCTACAGTAGGTGGTTCTTCCGTGAGCACCGCTACCATGGCGGGTATCGCGGCATTGGTGTGGAGCAGGTTCCCTACGTATACCAGAGACCAGGTGTTGAATAAACTGGTACAAAATTCGGCGAATTATCCTACAAGAAATGGAAGCTATGGATGGGGGAATGTGAATGCCGACGGAGCGACTAATTAATAAGTAATAATGAATAATTAATAATGATGCTTTCGGTTTATGTGTCGTTCGATTACAGGAAGACACATAAATCGGAAGCATTATTCATTATTCATTATTAACTATTAATTGAAGTAAATTGCAGCCGTGCTAAAAGTCATTTACCCCGATACCAGGCCTTCCATTAAAACCGACTCCGGTAAAGAACGCATCTTCTGTATCATCCGCAAAAAATGGCTACAGATAACTCCTGAGGAATGGGTGCGACAGAATTTTCTCCTTTACCTGATTGAAGTGTTGGGGTATAGCCGATCGTTGATTGCGGTAGAAAAAAAGATAAAAGTGGGTGAACTGGAAAAGCGTTTCGACATAGTCGTGTATAACCAGCAGACCATCCCCTTCATCGTTATCGAATGCAAAGAAATGAATGTGCCGCTTTCAGGCGAAACGCTGAGGCAGGTGCTACGCTATAATATAAAACTGGATGCGGCTTTCCTGGTAGTGACGAATGGAAGCTTCAGCTATGCGTTTGAAAAAAAGGATGGGGAATTCCATGAAATAAACGAATTGCCTGTGCCATAAGTTGTTATTTGACACGAATGCACGAATAAATTGAAGATTATTTTATTCGTGCATTCGTGGCATTTTTTCTGGCTTGACCCAAATAAAAATACCGCCCTGAAGCGGTATTATATACAACAAAAACAAAGCTAAAAGAAATAGGTGTTTTTCTTAGGTTAGCTCAATGTCTTGTGTTTGTATCAAAATAATTACGGTCTTCTTAATAAGACTCCCTCAAGTCTCAAAATGTTGCATTATACCAAACAAAAAAGCTGCCAAGAATGGCAGCTTTTGCTATTAATTTGTAAATATTATGGGAAAATCCCTAATTCGCTGTAGCTGGTAGCCACTTTATTGATGGCATTTACATAAGCTGCAGTCCTCATATCAGGAATAGCAGGGTTTGATTTCCAGATCTCCATGATCTCCCTGGTAGCGGTGATCATCGTTTCTTCCAATCCGCTATGCACCAGGTCCTGTTCTTCAGCACCATGCATGATGAAACGGCGTTCTCCTTCGCTAACCGTTTTACCGGTCAGTTCTTCGATCTGTCCGAGGATATGCGTGTTCATATTTTCCGTAAAACGTTTTTCCATACGGCCATAACGTACGTGACTGAGGTTTTTCAACCACTCGAAGTAACTCACAGTAACACCGCCAGCATTCAGGTACATATCCGGAACACAAAGAATGCCTTTTTGAGCAAATACATCATCCGCTTCCGGTGTACATGGGCCGTTCGCCGCTTCACCTACGATCCTGGCTTTTACCCTTGGGGCATTTTCGCCATTGATCACGTTTTCGAGTGCAGCCGGGATAAGAATGTCACATTCCAGTTCCAATGCATCTGTATTTTTAGCCAGGTTGCCTGCGCCAGGGAAATTCAGGATAGAGCCTGTTTTTTTCCTGTGCTGGAACACTTCTTCTTCGTTCAAACCTTCGGGGTTGTAGATAGCGCCTTCAAATTCTGCAAGGCCAACCACGATGGCGCCACTTTCGCGGAAAAACTTCGCAGAGTGATAACCCACGTTACCCAATCCCTGCACTACCACACGTTTGCCTGCGATACCAAGAGAAAGCCCTTGTTTTTCCATCACATCCGGCATATTACATACTTCACGGATACCGAAGAAAACACCGAGACCGGTTGCTTCTCTACGTCCGCGTACACCGCCTTGAGTAACTGGTTTTCCGGTCACGCAACCAGCAGCATCGATCTCGCCTGGTTTTAGTGAAGCATATGTATCTACGATCCAGGCCATTTCACGTTCGCCGGTTCCGTAATCAGGAGCGGGAACATCGATGCCGGGACCGATGAAATTTTTCTTTACCAGTTCGGAAGTATAACGACGGGTGATCTTTTCCAGTTCATACACGCTGTAATTGCGTGGATTGATCTTGATACCACCTTTACCACCGCCAAACGGAACGTTTACGATAGCACATTTATAGGTCATCAGTGCGGCAAGCGCCATCACTTCATCCTGGTTAACTTCGTCGCTGAAGCGGATACCACCTTTACAGGGTGATTTATGCTGACTGTGCTGTACACGGTAAGCCTCCATTACTTCTATGGTGCCGTCGTCCCTTTTTATCGGGAAACGCATCCTGTACACACTGTTACAGGCTTTGATCTGTTCAAGGATGCCAAGGTCCCATTGGGTGAATTTGGCTGCTTTGTCAAAACTTCTTTCAACGCTTTCGAAAAAGCTGTACGCTTGATGTTCGCTCATAAAATTGGTTTAATTAATTGCAATCGTTTTTTATTAAAATAGCATGGCAAATGCTAAGTATTTACGTGTTTGTTCAACCGTTCTTTTCCAGTTTCTTCAGTTTCCTGTCGATAGATGCCACATACAGGAACAGGCCTATCAATATGGTAAGGCAGACTGCTACCACCACATATATTTTCCCGTTGCTGCGCATGGTATCGGCCATTTCTATCTTATCGCTCTGGGCGAAAGAAGAAAGTGAACATACCATTATCAATAATAAAAAGCAACAACGTGCTATCAGCTTATTCATGCAGCAGTGATTTATCTTTTAATAATTGTAACCTGATCTTTAACGTAGCGATCCATACGCCAAGTAATGTCCAGCCGATGACCGCAGGATAAAATACCATCCTTAAGCGACTATCCACATCCTTGAAATTCAATGCAGGATTGCCATTGGCCCCGCCTTCGCCACCCGGGTGCAGACTGCCGACCAGTCTTGGGATGATCCAGATGCAAGGGAAAAGCATCGCGAATGCGAAAATATTATATACCGCACTGATGCGGGCTTTTTTGTCGATATCCGTCATGGAGCCGCGAAGTACGAAATAAGCACCGTAGATCAACAAGGCGATGCCGGTGCCGATCAGTTTTGGCTCTTTTAATATAGTAGTGAGACTTTGTCCCTGATCGCTGATCCAGGTATAATTTGCCCAGATGGTGCCTGTAGCATAACCAAGGATACCGAGGAAGGAACCTACCGCGGCATATTGATGGGCGAAAATATCGTTGCGGATATTGAAACCACGCAGGTATTTGATACTGTACACGAAGCTTACTCCAAAGATGATCATCATGGCAAACCACATGCACACATGGAAGTAAAGATTTCGGATGGTTTCGTTAAGGATCGGCAGGGTAGGTACTGCCATCAAAAAGCCGCCTACAACCGTGTAGACCAGCAAAAGAAACGATAATATTTTCCACCAGCTTTTACGCACTAAAATCAAGGTTTTGATTAGTGGCGCAAAGGTATGCTTACCCAATTAATAATTAATAATTAATAATTAATAATTCTGTCAAATTGAGTTTGTTGAAGAAACTAAAGATTCTTCTAAATAAAATCTAAAAATTTCGTTATAAAATCATAAAAGGAATAATAGAACCTCATCTTAAGAGAAAATTATTCATTATTAATTATTCATTATTAATTAAGATCACTTCCAGCTATCAATATGTGCCCTCTCAAAATCCATCTTGTATTTTTCGGGTATTTCGCCACGTAGCATGCATCCCTTAGCCACCGGCGGAAAAATATCTTCAAATGTAGTGACCTGGTTCATGAAGACGCGGCGATAGATATGATGGCGGTTGAGTTCTTCGGTATTTTTCATTCCGGCGGCGCCCATGAGTTCGACCAATGATTTTACGGTTTCGTTGTGATAATTGCAGACGCGTTGTTTTTTATCATTGACCACCAATCCGGCGGTAAGTTGCGGATCCTGGGTAGCTACGCCGGTCGGGCATTCGTTGGTATTGCACACCAATGCCTGGATACATCCTAATGCCATCATCATGGCCCGTGCAGAACTGCAGGCATCTGCACCCAGTGCAATGGCACGTACCAGGTGAAAGCCGCTGATCATTTTGCCGGAGGCAATAAGTTTTATATGTTGTTTAATGTCGAAGCCGACCAGAACATTGTGTACAAATGCCAGCCCGTCGAGCAATGGGGCGCCCACATAATTGCTGAATTCCTGCGGAGCAGCGCCGGTGCCGCCTTCCCCGCCATCCACAGTGATGAAATCGGGATAGGTATCCAGTTCGATCATCGCTTTGCAAATGGCGATGAACTCACTTTTGTGGCCGATACAAAGTTTAAACCCTATCGGCTTGCCGCCGCTCAGTTGGCGAAGCTTCGCAATAAACAGGATCATTTCTTTAGGTGTACTGAAAGCAGAATGGAAAGGAGGCGAATAAACCGTTGTCCCTTTTTCTACCAAACGGATTGCCGCGATCTCTGCTGTATTTTTTGCCGCAGGCAAGATACCGCCATGCCCCGGTTTGGCACCCTGTGATAATTTCAGCTCGATCATTTTCACCTGCGGTAACGCGGATTTTTCAGCAAAAGCTGTCTCGCTGAAAGTTCCATCGAGGTTACGGGCAGAAAAATAACCGGTCCCGATCTGCCAGATAAGGTCACCGCCATGTTTCAGATGATAAGGGCTCAACCCGCCCTCGCCGGTATTGTGAGCGAAATTGCCCAGTTTGGCCCCGCCATTCAATGCTTCGATCGCATTGCGGCTGAGCGAGCCATAACTCATGGCGCTCACGTTGAGGATGCTGCCGTTGTAAGGTTGTTTGCAATCCCTGTTGCCAAATACAACTCTTGGATCGTGATTCAGTTTATGAAAATCCACCGGCGAAATGCTGTGTGTCATCCATTCGTATCCTTCGGCATACACATTTAATTGTGTGCCGAATGGCAAGGTATCTGTCTGCAATTTTGCCCGCTGGTAAATAGTACTGCGGTCGATACGGTTGATCGGTTTCCCATCCGTATCACTCTCTACAAAATACTGGTAGATCTTTGGGCGAAGGGCTTCCATGATCCAGCGCGCCCGTCCGAAGATCGGGAAATTGCGGATGAGCGAATGTTTTGTCTGCAGCATATCATATATCCCCAGCAGGATGAACAATCCGCATACCAGCAACAGCCACCAGAAGCCACTCCATACGAACCAGGCTAAAGCGACCAGGGCGATGATAAGAAAAATGCTGAATTGGAGGAAGAGTTTTCTCATAGTTTAAAATTACGAATTACGAATTACGAATTACGAATTACGAATTACGAATTACGAATTACGAATTACGAATTACGAATTCAATTTTTAGCGTCGCAAGTTATCAAAAGTCTTTTACTATTAAAAATCACCAACCGAATGCCCGCATTTGTAATTCGTAATTTTTAATTCGTAATTGATTACTCTTTCCATAGGTAAGGAAACAATATCACCGCCATCGCTATCACCAGCAGGTCCAGCAGCCCTATAAGGCCAACCAGCTGCAGTACCGCTCCATCGCGGAAAACCTCGCCAAAGGCGGCTTTGCTGAGTTTCATCATCATCAGTAATTGCGGAAGGATCACCGGGAAACCGAGGATAGCAATGAGTGCGGCATTCTGTTGTGCTTTCGCCGCAATAGCGCTCATAAGCGTAAACACCAGGCTGATGCTCGTTCCGCCGAGTAACACGATGCCCAGAAAACGAAAGCTGTCCGATACCGGATTTTCCAGGAAAGCATAAAATAAAATAAGCGTCACCACACTCATCAGCAACATGAGTAAAATATTATATAACAGCTTCGCGATGATGAAGGAAACAGGGGAAGCGATGGTGTAGAAATAAAGCATCCGGCCACGGTTTTCGGAAAGAAAACTTTTGGCAACCGTATTCACGCACACGAATAATTGTATCACCCAGAAAAGACTGTTCCAGGTATCTGCTGCCGGTTTTTCGGGCATGGCCAGAAAAAGCACAAATACGGTTGAAGCCACATACAACAGGATGCCGTAAAAAGTATGTTGCTGGCGCAATTCCAGCAGGATGTCTTTTTTGAGCAAAGCGGAAATATGTTTCATCATGGGTGCAAAGATAGTTCAATGGATAATGGATAATTGTATAATGGATAATGGGATAATGGATATTAAGGAAGTTCCTGTAAATCGTACAAACCTTAAAACTGATGCATTATCCATTATCCATTATCCATTATCCATTAATTCCATTGTCCATTATAATGTTTTTCCTCCAATTAAAAAGTAGTCCTCCCTGTAATTATTCCGTAGAAAAAGTACTGTTGATAAATAAACCTTAAATCGAGTAGTTTTTCTTGCGATCGGAATCGATTTCACATTTATATTCACTTTAAGATTTCTTGCCATATTTCAAACCAAAATTAAAACATGATGAAAAAAATTCTAACGGCTTTACTGCTTACCTCCGGCGTATTCGCTTCTCTGAATACTTCGGCACAGGAAAACGCCTGGTCTTCTTATGATGGCGTTGGCAAATTCACTAAGGATAAAGCGGTTGCCAGGCAATCCTTTCCAAAAGAATTCAAATTATTCAATCTTGATCTCGCCCCTTTAAAACAAAAATTATCTTCTGCAATAAATTTTACCCAAAACAGATCTTCCTCTACCATCATTTCCCTGCCAAATGCCGATGGCGGAATGGAGCAATTCGAAGTTTTTGAAGCCTCCAATTTTGATGCGGAATTACAGGCCCGCTTTCCGGAGATCAGGGCTTTTTCCGGAAAAGGGATCACGGATAAATACGCGACACTGAAACTCAGCATCTCTCCGCAGGGCATCCAGACAATGGTTTTCCGTACGGATAGGGAGAATGAATTCATCGAACCGTATTCACAGGATCATCATGTTTACGCCGTGTTTAAATCGGTAAGGAATACCGGGCAGTTGCCATGGACCTGTACTACCGTTGATAAGAACACTGCTGCCAATCTGAAGCAGATCATCGGCAGCAACGAAAGCAATGCTACCGGAAACTCTACCGGCCAATTGAAAACCATGCGCCTGGCACAATCGGTTACCGCGGAATATTCCAACTACTTCGGCGCTACAAGCGCATCGCAGGTAGGACTGGTGCTGGCGGGCATCAATGCTACATTGACCCGTTGCAATGGTGTATACGAAAGGGACATCGCATTGCATCTGAATCTTGTGGCAGCATCTACCAATGTTATATATTATAATGCCTCTACTGATCCTTATGATAATGCTTCAGCTGGTGCAGGTGGAACGTGGAATGCTCAGTTGCAAAACACACTCACTTCAGTGATCGGCGCAGCCAATTATGACATCGGGCATTTGTTCGGCGCATCAGGCGGTGGCGGTAATGCAGGTTGTATCGGTTGCGTTTGCGTTAATGCTTCCAAAGGCAGTGGCTTCACGTCTCCGGCTGATGGTATTCCGCAGGGAGATAATTTCGACATCGATTATGTTGTGCATGAAGTTGGCCACCAGTTGGGAGCTAACCATACTTTCTCCATGAGCAATGAGGGGTCGGGTGTAAATAAGGAACCGGGTTCGGGTATCACCATCATGGGATACGCGGGCATCACCAGCCAGGATCTTGCATCACATTCCATCGACGCTTATCACCAGGCTTCCATCGCACAGATACAGGCCAATCTTGCTACCAAGACCTGCCCTGTCAGCACCAGCATCACGGCTAATAACGTAGCGCCGGTGATAGGTGCTGTCAGCAATTACACCATTCCTAAAAGCACGCCATTTGCACTCACTGCAACCGCAACAGATGCAAACGGCGATGCGCTCACCTACAGTTGGGAACAGAATGATAATGCCTCTTCTTCGCAAACCGGCGCCAGCAGCGTAGCCAGCGCAACCAAGGCTACAGGGCCAAACTGGATATCCTTCAGGCCTACTGCATCGCCAACAAGATATTTCCCGCAGCTATCAACCATTCTCGCAGGTGGCTTGATCACAGGCCCGCTTCCGGGCGGTGATGCCGGTGCCAATACAGAAGCGTTGAGCTCCGTTGCAAGAACGTTGAACTTCCGTCTGACGGTAAGGGATAACGCTGCTTTCAGCGCAACTGCTCCTGTGAAAGTAGGACAGACGGCTTTCACCGATGTAGTGGTGACCGTTAACGCAGCAACAGGGCCTTTTGCAGTAACAGCACCAAACACGGCAGTAAGCTACGCCGGTGGGTCTACGCAAAATATTACCTGGAGCGTTGCCAGCACTACCGCTTCACCGGTTAGCTGCGCCAATGTGAAAATTTCTTTGAGCACGGATGGCGGACAAACATTCCCGACAGTATTGGTAGCAAGTACTCCAAACGATGGTACCGAAGCTTTGGTGATCCCAAATACACCGACCACTACCGCAAGGATAAAAGTAGAAGCGGTTGGTAATATCTTCTTCGATATTTCCAATGCAAACTTTACGATCACTGCAGGTTCTTCCTGCGGAACACCAACAGGAATAGGGGCAACGTCCATCACAACATCCGGCGCAACCCTGGGCTGGACTGCATCAAGCGGTGCGATCAGCTATGATGTGGATTATAAATTAACTTCCTCTTCTACCTGGACAAGTGCCGCAACGGGAGTAACAACTAATTCTGTTACTGTATCCGGCCTCGCTTCCAGCGCAACATATGACTGGAGGGTAAGGGCAAATTGTGCCAGCGGAACAAGCGGATACACAGCCGCACAATTCACAACGGCGGGAGTGTTCGTTTGTAATGTTCCGTCAGGGTTGTCATCAGCTGGTATCACTACATCCGGCGCAACAGTAAGCTGGGCCGCAGTTAGCGGGGCAGTAAGTTATGCAGTGGATTATAAATTGAACAGCAGTTCTACCTGGACTTCAGCGGCAACTGCTACCACATCTACTTCTGTTGCATTGAGTGGTTTGACTTCTGCTTCTTTGTATGATTGGAGAGTGTTGACCAATTGCAGCAGCGGAACGAGTTCATACGCAACGGCACAGTTTACCACCGCTACCGTGCCAACCGGATGTGCATCTGCATTTGAACCAAACGAAACGCAGGCTACCGCGGCAGCGATCACGTCAGGTGCTGCCAGTTCTGCGGCGATCAGTTCTGCTACCGATGTAGATTATTTCAGCATCACTACTACCGGAAGCAATAACATCGTGTATAACCTTGTTGGCCCTTCAGGCGTAGATTTTGATCTTTACATTTACAATAGTGCAGGCACACAAATTGGTTCTGGTACGAGCGGTACCGCTACCGAAACCGTAACGCTGAATGCCCAGGCGGCAGGTACTTATTACATCAAAGTGATCGGCTACAGTGGTGCAAACAGCACAACCTGCTATACCATCAAAGCGACTGCAACAGCAGTGGCAACCGGCTGTCAGAGTGCTTATGATGTTTCAACAAATGGAACAACTTCAGGTGCCGCAACCATTCCGCTGAACACCAATGTTACCGGTTTGATCAGTCCGAGTGCGGATGTAGACAATTATAAATTTGTGATCACAACAGGTGGAACCATCACTGTTACGTTGGGTACATTGCCTGGCGATTACGACCTTAAATTGTTGAACAGTGCTGGTACACAGGTAGGTATTTCGCAGAATGGAAGCACCACTGCTGAAACGATCAGTTACACAGCAGCGGCTGGCACTTACTACGCACAAGTATATGGATACAACGGCGCCAACAGCTCGACTGTATGTTATACATTGAAAGTAGCTACCGGAACTGCTACCAAAAATGAAACGCCTCTTATCAGTAAAGCAACTTTGCAGGTTTATCCAAACCCGGCGATCAGCAGCATCAACATCAGCCTGCTGGGCGAAGTGAGCAAACAGAGCACTTTGCAGATCACTGATGCGAAAGGTATGCTGGTGAAAGAATTGGTGGTGAAAAATTCCATCCAGTCGATCGATGTTTCAAGGCTTGCGAAAGGCGTTTATATCGTGAAAGTATTGAACGGTACAAATGTGCTGACATCGAAATTTGTAAAACAATAAGATCAGTTTTGGATCAATAAAAAAATCCCGCCAACCGGCGGGATTTTTTTTATGTAATTTTCTTTTCTGCTGAATCAAGGAGCGGTAATGAACTTTTATAAAATAATGATATGCCGAAACTTTTCCTTTTATTGCTGATGCTTGCCGTTGTTTTCGAAGTAAAGGCACAAAAACCAGCAATCCGTTTTGATTCGCTCACCATTTCCTGCGATACCATCCGCAGCAATAAAACCTCGTCAGGCGATTTCAATTTTACCAATACCGGACAGGCTCCTCTCGTCATAGAAAATGTACAATCTGCCTCCGGCGATTGCACCGCCATGTTTTCACAGGAACCGATTATGCCGGGTAAAAAAGGGAAGATCACTTATTACACACATCCTACAGGAAGCAGCCGTAAGGTTATCCGTTACCTGACTGTAAAAACAAATGCCTCCGAAAAAATGATCACGCTGAAAATAATTGGATACTTACTAAACCCTTAACCCGAAACTCTAAACCCTAAACTCTTCCATGAAATATATTTTTAGTTTTCTCTTTTTTCTTCCATGCTTTTGTGTTGCCCAATCGGACAATGGCCTGCTGGAATTATACAGGAATTACACGCCATACCAGACTCGGCAAACCATCGCCCCCGTAAAAAATATTATGGTGACGGAATATAGCGAACGTTATCACCGGAAATATGACAGCATCGCGACCACTTACTTTCCTTCGGGTAATATTGCTTCCAAAACATTTTATTCGGGATATTCTACTGCCATCAATTTTGTGTACGAATATCTTGATAATAATAAAGAGCAGATCAATAAAATATTCAGCTACGGATCTTACAATAAGCCCATGTTGAAATACAGTTATACGTACAATACCCAGGGAATGGAAACAGCAACCATCTATGATAATTATGGTGCGGAAGAGCGAAAATATTTGTATAAATATGACAACAGGGGCAACCAGATTGAATTCATCGGCACGTATCGTGGCAATCCCGATCACGATTTTGAATATGAATATGACGAGCAAAACAGAAAGATAAAAGAAGTGCACAAGGGTAGAGGGGATGTTATTTTGTTTCAATACGATCTCAAAGGAAATAAAGTAGAGGAGATACACATGGGCAGCAGCCAGGTAGAAAAAGTTTTGTTATTTGGTTACGATAGATCAGGCAACGAAACATCTGTACAGGCGGTGCTTGGGGGAGGCAATCTTCGGCGGAGCAATTATTTTTTTAATGTTTCAAAACAAAAGATCCTGACCATGCAATATGATGCGGAAGGGTTTGTGGATACTAAAATCATGCATCAGTATGATCGCAATGGCAATCTCTCCGAAGAAGTGACATGGCGCCCGGGTATGCAGTCGTACTTTGTGTTTGATAAAAATGGGGATGAGATACTTTCGCAGCGCCGCACAAGAGGAAATTATCCGGGTGGCTATCGTATTGAAGAAAATAAATTGAAATCGGTAAAAAGGGACAGCATCGGCCGTGTGATAAAAAAGGAATGGGCGAATAATTATACCACCTATTCTTATGATGCTAATTGCCCAAGCAAAATCCGTGAGTCGCTGACGTATGGTTTTGAAAATTTCATTTATAATAAAACATCTTATGAATATGACGCCAATTGCCGTGTGATCTCGAAAACCAACATCAGCTTTCATCCTCACCTGGATTACGGTCCGCAAAAGTTGCCAGACACCATAAAGACATTTTACATCTACAATAAAAATGGGGATATCATTGAAGAAAGAGAAGTACGCCCTTCCGGCGATGAAGCTTATCACCTGAAAATCTTATATAAAAATAAAAAAGTATCAGAGGTAATACTGGAAGATAAAGCCCGCCACAAAAGATCGCTGTATAATTTTAATTCAAAAGAGGAATTAATTAAACTGCAGACCTTCATCGATAAAATGATTTCCGAAGATATTTCCTACAGTTTTGAATATGATGCTAAAGGTAATTGGGTAAAAAGAACGGCGGTTGATAAACAGAATGAAAAGAAGTTTTCGGTGATAGAGAGAGTGGTGAACGAATGGTGATTTCCGGAATTACTACAGGCACGCGAAGAGATTGCTTCGTTCCTCGCAATGACAGTACTAATTAAATTCGTGATGTAATTAAGCTATTGCTCTCCGTCGGTGGTCCGTGGTCGGTGGTCCGTCGTCGGTCGTCTTCCTAGTCTTTCAGCTGCGCACAGATCCTGCACCTCGGTTCATAAATATCTTTTTCTCCCAACAACACCTGGCCTTCTGCCGGTACTTTGCGATAGGATACATTGGCGATATTTCCACATTTCATACAGATGGCATGCAGCTTGGTGATATAATCCGCTTTGGCGAGTAGTCCCGGCATTTGCCCGAAAGGGTTCCCGAGATAATCCATATCCAATCCCGCAACGATCACCCGCATTCCTTTCATGGCGAGCTGTTCGCACACATTCCCGATCTCGGCATCGAAGAACTGTGCTTCGTCAATGCCCACCACATCCACATCCTGCGCCAGCAGCAGGATCGTCTGCGAACTTTCTACCGGTGTGCTGATGATGGAATTGGTATCGTGGCTTACGATCTTCACTTCATCATAACGGGTATCAATAGCCGGTTTGAATATTTCCACTTTGAGATTGGCGATCTTCACCCTTTTTAACCTCCGGATCAGTTCTTCGGTTTTTCCGCTAAACATACTACCGCAGATCACTTCTATCCATCCCCTCCGGTCGCCCCTCAAATTTGGTTCAATAAACATTAAATAATTTTTTTAAGAATGTGTTTGTAACTTTAAGCCCGATATGTGCAAAGATTATGGTTTCTGCCCACAGGGCAAAACAATTTTTCGACGCTGTATTTTTCTTCATTCCTATAAATAAATTGTATGGAACGGGTGCAAACCCTTACAGATAAATTGCACGAACAGCTTGCCAGCAAAGCTCCGGTCAACGAGCTGATGCTGACGGTTGAAATGCTTCAATCCGAGTTGCTTCACCTGCAATCGTCGGAGCCGCAACAGGAGCCGGTTGCCCCCGTAAGCATACATGTTGCGCCGGTAACGCAGCGCAGGCCGCTCCTGCCACCTAAACCAGAGGCCATCACCATTTCGGAACCTGCACCGGCACCAGTAGAAGCCCCGGCACCGGTAGCCAACCCTGAACCAGCCCCACCGGCAGAAGAAGAAAAGATCGTGGAAGTATTGCAGATAGACGAAGCGGAAGTAGAAGCCGAACTGGACGAGATCAAACGGAATGCGGAAGAACGTGCCAAGATCAGCGCACAAAATAAACCCAACCTGCTTTTTGATCCGGTAGAAGATATCCCGACACTTACACATCAGCAAGCAAATGAATCTGTAAAAAAACAGAAAGAATTGCATGAAAGTATCGCCGGTGAAAACAAAACTTCCCTCAACGATCGCCTCAAAGAACAAAAAACCGAACTCAGCGATGCGCTGCAGGACTCCCCGATAAAAGATCTGAAAAAAGGTATCGGTGTAAACGACCGCTTCCTTTTCATCAAAGAATTATTCCGTGGCGACGAAACGATGTATGAACGCAGTATCAAGACCATCAACGGGTTTGCTATTTTCCCCGAAGCGGAATACTGGATCAAAAGGGAATTGAAATTGAAACTGGCCTGGGATGATAAGAATGAAGCGGTGAGGCAGTTCGATCAATTGGTACGCAGACGTTTTTCCTGAGTGCACAAATTTGGCTGCAGGTTTTGCCACGAATAACATCAATAAACACCAATAGTTTTTTATTTTATGGATGTCATGGTGAGCTTGTCGAACCATAAGTCAAAACTATGGTTCGACAAGCTCACCATGACACTTCTGGATTTTAGCATCATTCGTGATTTTTCGAGACATTCGTGGCCACCCATCATTTGAGGATGCTCTTGTTTGTGATGTAGTCCAGGATCTTTCCCGTAGCACCACGGTTACCATACACGAAGTCTTTGGCGGCTTTGCTGCTGGCAGCAAGTTTTTCTTTTTCGGATAATAATTCTACCATCAGCTTTTCAAGTTCTACGGCACTTTCTATGCTGAAAGCCCCGCCACAAGCCACCAATCCTTTAGCTTCCTCAAACTTTTCATATTCTGGCCCAAAGATGACCGGCTTTCCGTAAACCGCGGCTTCCAGCACATTGTGTATGCCGGAATCGCCGAACCCGCCGCCAACATAGGTTATATGGGCGTAATGATATAACCTGGATAATATTCCGATGGTATCCACGATCAATACATGCGTTTCTTCATTGTCTTTCCAATTGCCGGCCTGCATATCAGAATATAATATTGCTCCGGGAAATTCTTCCTGCACATCGCGGATGCTTTCCTTATCAACTTCATGCGGAGCAATGATGAACCGTATTTCAGGATGCGCTTTTACATAATGTGTCCATTCCGCTTCATCTTCTTCCCAGGTGCTGCCGGCAACAACGGTAATATGATCGCCGCAAAAATCAATGACCTGTTGAGATAAAGGAGTGAAATTTTCCGCGATATCCGTTACCCGGTCAAAGCGTGTATCGCCGCTGACGGTTACATCCTTTTCCGCTACCAGCGGGGAAAGCAATTCGGCCGAGTGATCCGTTTGCACAAAAAGATGCTCAAACGATAGCAGCATTTTTTTCCAGATGCCACCATACCATTTGAAAAATGGCTGACTGGTGCGGAAGATGCCCGAAACCAGTAGCACCGGGATGGATTTTTGCTTGAGGCGGGTAAGGTAGTAATACCAGTATTCATATTTTACCCAAACTACCAGCGATGGGTTGATGGCGTCTACGAAACGGGATGCATTGCGGCGGCCATCCATCGGCAGGTAAAATATCCAGTCGGCGCCGGCATAATTCTTACGTATTTCATATCCGCTGGGCGAAAAAAAGGTAAGGATAATTTTATAGGATGGATAAGCGTTTCTAAGGCTTTCCAATACGGGGCGGCCCTGTTCAAATTCGCCAAGGCTGGCGCAATGCATCCAGATCACAGGGGAAACATTGCCGGAAAGTGCGGAATTGATGGTAGAAAAACTGTTTTTACGGCCATTTACCCACAATTTTGCCTTTGGATTAAACAGGGAAGCTATCCGGATACCGGTACTATACAGGAAGAGAAAAAGATTGTAGAAAGCAAGGCTCAATACTGGTAATTTTGGTCAAAAATACAGGGTATTACCCGTTATTACAAAAGGATCGGGCATTCAATAATTCAGAATGACTAATTGCCCGGCGGCTTTAGCCGCCGGGACATATAAATTCTTATCTTTGCGCCGCTTAAAATAGTTATGCATGAAGCCTTTACAAATGGTAGATACTAAAACTCAGTATCAAAAGATAAAGACGGAAGTAGATGCTGCGGTGATCGCTGTGATGGAAAGTTCGCAATTCATCGGAGGTAAAGTGGTCAACGATTTTGCAAACAACCTGGCGGCTTATCACAAAAGCAAACATTTGATCCCTTGCGCCAACGGTACCGATGCTTTGCAGATAGCCATGATGGCGCTCGGAATAAAGGCTGGGGATGAAGTGATCACTCCTTCATTTACTTACATCGCAACGGTGGAAGTAGCAGCCTTGCTTGGGATAAAGCCTGTCTTTGTGGAAGTAGATCCAAAGACCTTTTGCATTGATGCAAATGCTATTGAAAAAGCCATCACGCCAAAAACAAAAGCGATTGTTCCGGTTCACCTTTACGGGCATGCCGCAGATATGGAACCGATCATGGCGATCGCCAAAAAACATAATTTGTTTGTGATAGAAGATAACGCACAGGCAATCGGTAACGACTATACGTTCAGTGATGGTACTGTGAAAAAGACCGGCACCATCGGCGATATCGGCTGTACTTCATTTTATCCGTCTAAAAATCTCGGCGCCTTCGGCGATGGTGGCGCTATCACTACTGAAGATGATGCGCTGGCTGAAAAATTGAGGATGATCGCTTCTCACGGACAAAAAGTAAGGTATTATCATGATGTGGTTGGCTGTAATTCCCGCCTGGATGCGATGCAGGCCGCCATACTCGATATTAAATTAAAACACCTCGATGAATATATTGCCGCAAGGATAAAGGCTGCGGATTTTTATGATGCCGCTTTTGCGGGCAATCAAAAGATCACGGTTCCATTCAGGGCCGCCAATAACAGGCACGTTTTTCATCAATACACTCTTCTGCTGGAAGGCGTTGATCGGGATGCGTTGCATCAATTCCTGGCGGATAACGGCGTGCCTTCGATGATCTACTACCCGGTGCCGGCGCACAGGCAGAAAATGTTCGATGCGTTTGGAGGAAGTGATTTCGTGTTACCAACCACCGATTGGCTCACAGAGCGGGTGATATCATTGCCGATACACACTGAACTGGACGAAGAACAACAACAGTTCATCGTGTCTAAAGTATTGGAGTTTGTAAATAATTAATAATTAAGAATGACACGTAGTGCAAACCAATTCGTGTAATTCGCTTTAATTCGTGTAATAAAAAATATATGAAGATTGCAGTAGTAGGAACAGGATATGTTGGATTAGTAACAGGTACATGCTTTGCTGAAACAGGAAATACAGTGACCTGCGTAGATATCGACCAACAGAAAATCGATAAACTCAATTCCGGGCAGATCACGATCTATGAACCCGGACTGGAAAAAATATTTTTAAGGAACCAGAAAGAAGGAAGGTTGTTTTTCACCCGTTCGCTGGAAGATGCAATTAAAGATGCAGCGATCATATTCCTGGCTTTACCTACGCCTCCGGGTGAAGATGGCAGTGCTGATCTGAAATACATTTTAGGCGTAGCTTCCGACCTGGGTAAATTGTTGAAGCCTTCTGATTATAAAGCGATCATCGATAAAAGTACGGTGCCGGTAGGTACTGCGGACAAAGTAAAAGCTGCGATCCTTAGCAGTGCGACGGAAGATATATCAGGCGCGTTCGACGTGATCAGCAATCCGGAGTTCTTACGCGAAGGTGTAGCTGTAGATGATTTCATGAAACCAGACAGGGTGGTGATCGGCACTACCTCAGAGAAAGCAATTAAATTGATGAATGATCTGTACGCACCATTTGTGCGCCAGGGCAACCCGATCATTTTCATGGATGAAAAATCTGCGGAGCTGACGAAATATGCAGCCAATTCTTTCCTTGCGGTAAAGATCACTTTCATGAATGAGATCGCACAACTCTGCGAAAAGCTGGGTGCTGATGTGGATATGGTTCGCCGTGGTATCGGCAGCGATGAACGTATCGGCAAGCGTTTTCTTTTCCCGGGCATCGGTTACGGCGGAAGCTGCTTTCCTAAAGATGTACAGGCATTGGCCCGCTCCTCACAGGAAGTCGAATACGAATTTCGTATACTCGACGCCGTTATGGATGTAAACGAAAAACAGAAATTACATCTTCTTCCGAAGATCAATAAATATTTCAAAGGTGATCTTACAGGCAAACATTTCACTTTGTGGGGACTTGCCTTCAAACCTAATACGGATGATATCCGCGAAGCACCGGCTTTATACATCATCGATGCATTGCTGGCTGCCGGCGCTACTGTCAGCGCTTTCGATCCTGAAGCGATGTCGAATGTAAAAGCTTTGCTGGGTGATAAGATCAGCTTTGCCGACAATCAATATGATGCACTTGAAAATGCGGATGCATTGATCATCGCGACGGAATGGAATGAATTCCGTACACCGGATTTCGACAGGATCAGCAAGACACTTAAGAACAAAGTGATCTTCGATGGCCGTAATTTGTTTGACCTGGAACAGATCAATAAATTGGGTTATCATTATGAAAGTGTAGGAAGGAAGGTAATTACGAATTAACAATTTCGAATTACGAATGCAGGATAGGAATCAAGCATTCAATAAGACATTTGGATTTTAAACAAGCGAAACGAATTCGTGTAATTCGTGTAATTCGCCTAATTCGTGTAATAAAAATGGCTAAAAGAGTTTTAATAACAGGCGCTGCCGGGTTTCTCGGTTCACACTTATGTGATCGTTTTATCAAAGAAGGTTTTGATGTGATCGGTATGGATAACCTGATCACCGGTGACCTGAAGAATATCGAACACCTTTTTAAATTGAAGAATTTTGAATTCTATCATCATGATGTTTCAAAATTCATTCATGTAACCGGCAACCTGGATTATATCCTGCACTTTGCTTCGCCTGCAAGCCCGATAGATTATCTGAAAATACCTATTCAGACCCTGAAAGTAGGCTCGCTCGGAACGCACAACTGTCTTGGCCTGGCCAAAGCCAAAGGCGCACGCATTCTGGTGGCAAGCACGAGTGAAGTTTATGGAGATCCATTGGTTCATCCGCAGAATGAAGAATATTGGGGTAATGTAAATCCAGTGGGCCCACGTGGTGTATATGATGAAGCAAAACGTTTCCAGGAAGCGATCACGATGGCGTATCATACTTTTCACCAGGTAGAAACAAGGATCATCCGCATCTTCAATACCTACGGTCCGCGTATGCGACTGAACGATGGCCGTGCGTTACCCGCATTTATTGGCCAGGCGTTAAGAGGCGAAGACCTGACGGTTTTTGGTGATGGCAGCCAGACAAGAAGTTTCTGTTATGTCGACGATCTGGTAGAAGGGATCTATCGTTTGCTGATGAGCGATTACGCATCACCGGTAAATGTTGGCAATCCTGATGAAATATCTTTGAAAGAATTTGCGGAAGAGATCATACAACTGACGGGTACCAAACAAAAGATCGTTTACAAGCCTTTGCCGGTAGATGATCCAAAGCAACGCCAGCCGGACATCACAAAAGCAAAAGAAATATTGGGCTGGCAACCGACAGTAAGCAGGCAGGAAGGATTGAAGATCACCTACGAATATTTCAAAAGCCTTCCGAAAGAAGAGCTGGTGAAATTGCCGAAGGAATTTAAATAATAAAAATTACGAATTACGAATTACGAATTTTCGATGTAACAAACTAATTCGTGTGATCCGTGTAATTCGTTCGCCGAAGGCGAAATAATCCGTGGAATAAAAATAAATAAATCTATGTACCAGGACTTACTCGACAAAAAAAGAAAATTAGCGGTGATTGGTTTAGGTTATGTTGGCCTGCCGATCGCACTTGAATTTGCGAAGCAGATAAAAGTGATCGGTTTCGACATCAATGCCGACAGGGTGAAGATGATGCAGAATAAGATCGATCCCAGCCAGGAGCTTGAATCCAGTGCGTTTGACGGATGTGATATCGAATTCACCAACGACCTTGAAAAGTTGAAGGAAGCTAATTTCTACATTGTTGCTGTGCCGACACCGGTAGATGAAAATAATATCCCTGATCTGATCCCGGTTCAACGGGCCAGTGAAACAATCGGGAAAGTGTTGAAGAAAGGAGATTACGTGGTGTATGAAAGTACCGTGTATCCCGGATGTACAGAAGAAGATTGTGTGCCGATCATTGAAAAATTATCGGGGTTGAAGATGGTAACTGATTATAAGATCGGGTATTCACCGGAAAGGATCAATCCGGGGGATAAAGAACATACCATCACCAGCATTGTAAAAGTAGTGAGCGGTTGTTGCGATGAAAGCCTTGATACCATTGCTAAAGTATACGAACTGGTGGTGAAAGCCGGTGTTCATAAGGCTTCTTCCATCAAAGTTGCTGAAGCGGCCAAGATCATCGAGAATACACAACGCGATCTTAATATCGCATTGATGAATGAACTGTCGATCATTTTTGATAAGATGAACATCAACACTTTTGAAGTGCTGGAAGCGGCAGGAACAAAATGGAACTTCCTGAAATTTCAGCCGGGACTGGTAGGCGGGCATTGCATTGGCGTTGATCCATATTACCTGACTTACAAATCAAAAAAACTTGGTTATGACAGCCAGGTGATCCTTGCCGGAAGAAATATTAATGATGGCATGGCAGGGTATGTAGCCAAAAAAGTTTTGCAGCATATCATCCAGCATAATGGAAATGTGAAAGATGCTAAAGTGCTGGTAATGGGCGCAACGTTTAAAGAAAACGTAAGCGACATCCGTAACAGTAAAGTGGCTGATGTAGTGAAAGAATTGAAATCTTTTTCTTTGAATGTAGATGTCGCAGATCCACATGCGGATAGCGAAGAACTGCAGCACGAATATGGATTCGGGCTTGCGGATAATTTGTCTGACGATTATGACGCAGTGATCGTAACAGTGCCACACAATAATTACAAAACACTGGATGACGCTTATTTTGCTTCTATTTCAAAAGAAAAAGCATTGATAGCGGATCTGAAAGGGATTTACAGAAATAAAATAAATTCCCGTACTTACTGGAGTTTGTAAAAAAATGTTCAAATGTGCAGATATGTGCATTTGAAAAGTATCGTACCTGTTGAAAGTTTTTCACCTATTCATTTATTGACCGATTCACGCATGGCGTTTCATACAACAGACATTTCAACTAAAAAATTCCTGGTGACAGGTGGGGCTGGTTTTATAGGCAGCCACATTGCAGAATATCTTTTAAAAAACGGCGCTGCTAAAGTCCGGGTGCTGGATGACCTTTCGAATGGGTTTCAAAAAAATGTGGACCTCTTATCGGCTTATCCGAATTTCGAATTCATCAAGGGTGATATCCGTGACCTGGAAACTTGCATGAATGCTTGTAAAGATATTGATCATGTAAGCCACCAGGCCGCATTGGGCTCTGTTCCAAGAAGCATCAAAGAGCCGGTTTATTTTAATGAAGTGAATGTAAATGGCTTTGTGAATATGCTGAAAGCCGCGGTGGATAATAACATCAGGACATTTGTTTATGCATCTTCTTCTTCCGTTTATGGCGATGAAGAAAGTTTGCCAAAGATGGAAAGCAAGACTGGAAATTGTTTATCGCCTTATGCGGTTACAAAAAAAGCGAATGAATTGTATGCGCAGGTATTTGCAGATATGTATGGATTGAAAGTGATGGGCTTTCGATATTTCAATGTATTTGGCCCACGCCAGGATCCGGATGGTGCTTATGCTGCAGTGATCCCACTCTTTGTAAAAGGGATCATCAACAACACACCGGTGTATATAAACGGTGATGGTGCGCAAACCCGGGATTTTACTTTTGTAGAAAATGCTGTGCAGATAAATGTGAAGGGAATGCTCACAGAAAATGAGGAAGCTTTCAATAAGGCATACAATGTTGCCATCGGCGAAAGTTTTACCATAAATTATTTATACAATTCCTGCAAAGAATACCTGAGTAGTGAGACTGAAGCCGTTTATCGTGAGCCGAGAGCCGGCGATATCCGCGACTCTCTGGCAGATATTTCATTGGCCAGGAAAAATCTGGATTATGAACCTACCAGGAAGTTTGAAGAAGGATTGAAAGAAACGATTCAATTCTTTGAACAGTTATACAAAGACAAACAACTTTCAATTAATAAATAATAATGTATAATTGAAATACGGGTTGTCAAAATCCGACTATCAGTTCGACTAATTATTAATCATTAATTATTAATTAATAATTGATTTATGCCTTTTACAAAAACAGATTTTCCCGGCCTCATGATCTTCGAACCAACATTGTTTGGCGATAGCAGGGGATATTTTTTTGAGAGTTATAGCGAAAGAATTTGTGCTGCCGAAGGCATCGATATAAGATTCATCCAGGATAACCAGGCAAGTTCTGTGTACGGCGTTGTACGTGGGTTGCATTATCAGCTTGCGCCCCATGCCCAGACAAAATTCATCCGGGTATTGCAAGGAACGATCATTGATGCGGTAGTGGACCTGCGAAAAGGGTCGCCTACTTACGGTAAACATTTTGCTATTGAATTATCTGCAGAAAATAAACTGCAATTACTGATACCACAAGGCTTTGCACATGGATATTCAGTGATAAGCCAGACTGCCGAAGTGTTTTACAAATGTGATGCATTTTATAACAAAGAAGCAGAGGGCGGTATCAATCTGAATGACCCTGCACTGGGTATCGACTGGAAAGTGCCGGCGGATAAAATGATCCTTTCTGATAAAGACCTGGTTTATCCTACATTTGAAAATTGTGTAAATAATTTCGAATACATTCCCTCCTGATATGTCAGACAGCAAAAAAACTATACTGGTTACTGGTGCAAATGGCCAGCTTGGAACTGAATTCAGGCAGTTGGAAAATATATATCCCGGTTACAATTTTTTATTCTTTTCGAGGGATGAATTATCCATCAGTGAGGAGGATGCTGTAGCAAAATATTTTTCCTTTAACAAGATTGAGATCTGTATCAACTGTGCCGCATACACTGCGGTGGATAAAGCCGAAACAGAGAAGAACACTGCATTTGAGATCAATGCTGCTGCAGCGGGCAATCTTGCGAAAGTGTGCAACGAATATGGAGTGAAATTCATTCACATTTCAACCGATTATGTTTTTCCGGGGAATGGAGAACGCCCTTACAGAGAAACGGATGATACTCATCCAATCAATGTTTATGCGGCTTCCAAGCTTGAAGGTGAAAAGTTGGTTGCTGCGGCAAATGCCCATGCCATCATCATCCGCACTTCATGGGTGTACAGCAGTTTTGGAAAAAACTTTGTGAAGACCATGTTGCGCCTTATGGCTGAAAAGGAAACCATCGGGGTGGTGAGTGACCAGATGGGATGCCCGACTTATGCTGCAGATCTTGCGGAAGCTATCATGCAGATCATTGATAAAAATAATTTTGTTGCAGGTGTTTATCACTATTGCAACCAGGGTGTGATCAGTTGGTTTGAATTCGCTACTGCGATAAAAAATATTTCCGGCAGTAAATGCCTGGTAAATCCAATTGCAACGCAGGATTATCCAACGCCTGCCATGCGGCCTCATTATTCCGCATTAGATACCACAAAATTTTCGGATACCTTTCATATTGTTATTCCTGCGTGGGAAGATAGCCTGCGTAAGTGCATTGCACTTTTGTAGGAATATGCCTTTGACACATTCTTGAAAGAGCGAGCTACAGGCAGATCCTTGTAGGAACGTGCTTATGGCGCGTTCTTTCAAGAATATACCTGTGGCACGTTCCTACACGAATTATTTCCTTCCGATCAATAACTTCTCCGATTTATTCAACTTCGCATTTACAAGCCTCAGAACGTAAATGCCTTTTGCAATTGAGGCAGGCAATTTTAAAGCGTACTCGCTGATATTGGCTGCAGTAGCGGATTGTATCAGTTGCCCATTGTCTGCATAAAGATTGAAATACGTAGTTGATTGTTTGTCCGGGAATTTTATTTGGATCTGATTAGCCTGGTTGTTATAAACAATTGAAATATTCTGTTCTGCCGAAAGCCTTATCGCAACTACGTTTGAGTAATTCGCCCGTCCGTCAAGATCTACCTGCCTTAGCCTGTAATAATTCATTCCATTTACGGGCGAAGGGTCGATCAGTGAATAAGTATGCGGCAATGATGTAGTGCCATGGCCATTTACTCTTCCGATAGAAGTAAAATGAATTCCGTCCGTACTTTTTTCCACATCAAAATAATGATTGTTATACTCAGCCGTTGTTTGCCAATTGAGCAATACCTGCCTGTTGCGAAGTACACCAGTGAAACTCAATAAAGTCACCGGTGTAACTCCCGAAGGCCTGATGCCTGCATCGATGTTCAGCATATCAATTCCCGCTACGACATTGAATGGGTTTGTCTTGCCCGCTTGATCAGCCTTGCTGTTATCATCTGCATTTATTCCACCTATGTTTTGTAAGGTAAAAACATATCCCGATGGTTTTGAGAAAATGATATAATAGCCATTGCCCGGTGTTACATTCAGGAAAGAATAATTTCCATTAGCATCAGTAACTGTGGTGGCGACATTGAAGTCGGCATTATTGTATAGTTTCACCGTAGCGCCACTTACACCAAGGTCTTCCGCATTTCTTATTCCGTTTTCATTGATGTCGAACCATAGCAGGTCGCCGATGGTTGCGGTTGCGGCACAGCTTTGTGCATTGAGGGTTGCGGTGATGGTATTTGTACAAAATGTATTGTTGTCTGTAACCTTCAACTGATATTGTTTTGTTCCTGCATCCGTCACAAATACAGTAGGATTCAAAACATGTATATCGCTCAAAGTGCCGTCGTCCGGGCTCCACAGGTAACTGTAATTTCCGGCAGGTGTAATGGTTGGATTGAAATTCACATTGGTTGCTCCAACACAAGCCGTTAAAGTAGGAATGCTCAATTGGGCCGCAGGCACACTGTTTACACCAACCACTACGTTTGCAGAAGTGGAGCAGCCATTAAAGTCTGTAGCCGTTAAAGTGTAAGACAGCGTAGATGTGCCTACACAAACAACCGGGTTTGCGATGGTTGGGTTCGAAAGCCCTGCTGCAGGTGCCCATTGATATTGAATACCTGCCGAAGCTGTAGTGCCGATCTGAACACAACTGTTCTGACAAATGGAAGGCACATTGATGACTGGAAGTAACGAGTCAATCACTTTAATTATCACCGTATCTTTTGAAACACAGGAAAGATTATTGTCTGTTTTGGTAAGTACATAACTGAATACTCCCCCGATAGTTCCGGTAAAAGTCGGTTGTCCACCAGATGGATCACTAAGGTTGGTAGCCGGGCTCCAGCTATACGTGATGCCCGGAGCAGTAGTATTGGCGGCACTTCCGATAACTGTTGTATTGTTTTTACAGATCGTCTTATCAATACCTGCATCGGGTTTCGCCACTGCAGGTGTGATCACGATCGTATCCCGCGCTATGCAACCATCGATGTTGGATACTTCCAGTGAGAATGTTGTAGGGATGGATGGGGGAGGATCGAAAGTGCTGGGGTTGCGTGTAAAAGGATCCGTCACAAGATCTGAAGGCGACCAAAAATAATAAAGCATATTTAAAGGAGCCGCTGCACCTAAAGCCACAGCGCCATTACCCGGACAGAAATTAATATCCGGCATGCTGAAAGCAGCAGTGCTTGTTTTCACCAAAACCTGGTCGGTTGCCGGCAAAGCGCAATTGCCCGGGAACGTCGCGATCAAAGTATACAATGTATTTGAAGCCGGGCCTGCAAGTGGCTGTGCAATCGTTGGGTCACTAAGCCCGGCAGCCGGTGTCCATTGATAACTTACGCCAGGCAATGCAGGCGAACCGATCATAATAGTTTTTCCGGCACATACGGTTACATCCGGTGCATCAGGAATGGTCGGGCTGTTGTTTATTATCAACTGCACAACATCGCTGCTGATACAACCAGCCGAAGTGGTGGCGGTAAGTGTAAAAGTAAGATCGGTGATGGCGAGCACCTGCGGTTGTGCAGATGACTGGCTGGTCCCATTTTGCCAGGGCGAAGCGGATGGCTCCCAGGCATAAGTGGTGTTTGGTTGCGCGGGTGTTCCCAATGTTGCAACACCATTGCTGCAAATGATCCAATCCGGGCCCGCATCTGCATTTACATTTTGAACCTGAACCAATACGGTGTCTTGCAATTCGCAACCATTGTCATCAGAGATCTTTACAGGATAAGAAGTTTCAAATGGAATGTTAGCCGAAGGGTTGCTGCTGAAATTATCAGAAAGCCCGCCGCCTGTCCACTCATACGTGTAACCGGCTACGGGTGGGAGGCCGATTGGTGTAGGTATATTTGCGCAGGCAACAACATCCGGTGCCGGAAAAACAGGGATCGCGAATGCAGGATTGTTTACCTCTACATTTCCCTGGCAACTCAACCCGGGATTGCTGATACTTGTTACCGTTACAGTATATTCTCTTGGCACATTGTCGGTAAGCTTTACCTGAGCTGTATTGTAGTTGGATAAACCTACCTGTGGCGACCAGGAATAAGTAGCGTCACCAATGCCGCTTAGAGCGGTTAATGTCACATCATTTCCATTGATACCATAAGAAGGGCATTTATATTTCGCGTCTACGCCAATCAATACTATACAGCCATCACAACCTTCGGTAACTTCTACCTGGCTGAAACATGCATGTCCATTATACGTTACAATAAGTCCGTAAAAAGTAGAACCGCCAACGGAAGCGCTCACCGGTACCTGTGGAAGGTTTGTTGCTCCGGTGAAATTACCCGGTCCGGAAATTTTTATCCAGTTGTAAGTCTCATTGATGTTCGGTGTACGGTCGGGCAATCCCACCAGCCTTGGCCCACAGCCTATGATGCCGGCACGGGATTCAATGGTAGAAACGACTACCTGATCGGTAAACGTACAGCCATCCTTTTGCATGCTTAAATTTATGAATGCAGGGTTAACGTTAGGCATCACAATATTTCCTGGAAAATAAGTCGCCTGCGAATTGTTGTTGGAGTTGAGGTATTGCCCCGGACTCCAGACGTAAGTAAAGCCTGCTTCTGCCGCATTTCCTAAAGATGCATCCGTACCCAGGCAGATCACTTTATCAGGCCCCGCCGGTGTGGTGGTGGTTGGCCCTTCTACCGGTGATACTTTTACAACATCTTGTGTGCTGCATGTTCCGCCTCCTGATTTTGTTACAGTAAGCGTGAGTGTGTAATCTGTCGGCGTAACCGGATTTACAGTTGGCTGCGCAATATTGATGTTGTTGATGGCGCTATTTGGCGACCAGCTATATTGTATTCCTGAAATGCCTGGTACTTGCGGAGCGCCAATGGTCACCGGGTTTCCGGCGCAATTCGGTTTATCACTTCCCGCATCGGCTTTAAAACTATAAACCAAAGCCTGGCCTGCCTGCTGGCAACCTGAGGCATCTGTTACAATCACTGTATAAATGGTGGTCACAGATGGCGAAACAACCGGGTTGGAAATGTTGCCCGCGCCCATGTCCCAAACGTACGACGCATAAGGTACATTACCACCGGTGGCAGTTGGTGTTCCACCAATGGTTATCGGCGAAGCCGGACAAGTAACAAATGGCCCGCCACCATTAACTGTTGGTGCGGTTAAACTATTTACTAAAACACTGGCCGTATCGCTGATGTGCACCTGTGTGCTTCCGCAGATAGGTAATGAAAAAGCCAGCCTGCGATAATATTGTGCAATGCCGCCAACTATTGGTGTATAATCTTTCAGCGTTGCCGAGGGGATGTTTGTAAAAGGCCCTGTGATCGCGTCCGCAATCTGCCATTGATAAGTTGCTTCCAAACCTTTTTGCGAAGCAGCAATACCATTCAGGTAGATCGTTGGCAGATTACCACCCGGTACAAAAATTCTACGGCCGGTGATCTTTTTTGCCAATCCGTATTTACACACAGTTTGTACTTTGGCCGAAAGTGTATCATTAGCTACATCGTACAATGGAGAACAAAATGAAAGTTTGGTGAGGAACGCATCTCCCGTGCCCTGGTAAGTAACAGTATTGGTCACAGGATAATTGCCGGAATATGTTTTTCCGGAAAAAAAGATATCATTATTTTCTATCACCATGTTGGTGGGATATTCATTGCTGCTGCCGCCCAAATAGGTGCTGAAATATGTGCTTGCATCCGCATTCAAGATCATCAGCAGATTATCTGTGCCCCCACTGGGTTTGCTGCTGTCGGTTACTGCAAACGTATTTGCATCGGAACTTCCCAGGAGATAGAATTTATTGTTGATGTATTGCAATGGCAATATTGTATTCATCTTGCCGAGAAAGGTGGACTGCTTGATATTTCCCGCAGCATCCAGCCTGGTAAAGTGTCCTGTGCCCCCGGTGTAATACTGGCTGTTGTTCGTAACCGGGTAATCCGGCGAACTGATGATGCCCGATAAATATAATTCATTGTTCACCGCTTGCAGCGAAGGAAAGGAAGCGTTGCCGGTTGGATTATTGATGCGTTTAGAATAACCGATGCTGCCATTACTGTTGATCTTGTAGATCATGACATCCTGGTTGGGAAAAGTACCGCTGCCATTGTTTGGAATAGAAATGCCGGCGATGTATACCGTGCCATTATCAGGATAGATGGAGGACATGATATCGAGCCCGGTAGTGGTCAGGTAGGTGGAAAATGCCAGCGTGCCATCATTGGTGAGGCGGGTATAAAACCCATCAATCTGGTCGTCCGGTAAACCAGAAGGTGCGCTCCCATTGGTCACTGGAAAATCAGGGGAATAAGTAAAGCCGGTCATGTGAAACTCTCCGTTCACTATTTTGCCTGAACTCATGAAATCTTCTTTACTCCCGCCGATATAACGGCTATAGATAGACGCAAATGTGTTGCTATTCAATTTTGCCGCATAAATATGCCTGCCGGTGATTGCGCCGGGAATACCGATGGTGATGGGCAGGGTACTTGATTCTGTGCTTCCTGCAAAATAAAGCGATCCGTTCTCTACCGCCATCACACTGATGTTATCCGTTTTAGTACTTCCCCAGAAACGCGAAGAAATAACGGCGCCTGTATTGGCATTCATTTTTGTAATGAACCCATCAGAACTTCCGCCATTATAAACACTTCCACCCGTTACCGGGAAATTTGGAGAACTGGTGGTTCCTGCCAGAAATAATTCATTGCCCAGCAATTGTATAGCCGCCGCCGGCAGAAAATCGCTATTGCTTCCGCCTAAATATGTGGAGAAAATGATATTGCCGCTTTGTCCCAATTTTGTGACGATAATATCCGATGAACCTTTATGAGATGAACCGTTTGTAACGGGGTAGCCGGAAGAATCAGTTGTGCCAACGATATACACTTCTCCATTGGCCACTTTCATATCAATCATGTATTCATCCCCTTTGCCGCCGAGATAAGCCGAATAAACTATGGCCCCTGTGCTGTTGTATTTAGTAAATACCAGATCCCTTTTGCCGCTGTAAGTACTGCTGTTGGTCACCGGGAAATTTGCTGATGTGGTTGTTTGGAGCAGATAAGTTTCGCCGCTTGCTACCACCATCTTTGTAGCGGAATCGGCGGAAGTGCCTCCGGAATATTTCGAAAAATTGATGTAAGACTGGGCTTGTGCATTTCCTGATAAGAGGGCAAGCGTTATGAGCAGGGCATAGCAAATGCCGGGTACAGATATTCTCATGAAGTAGGTTTGGTAGTTAAGGAGCCGAAAAGTATCGTATTAAATTGGTATAAAAAATTTAAAACATATTACATAAAGATTAAGCTTCATTTCAATTCAGTTCGGATCATGCTTCCTTGTTCCGGATATACACCAGTTTTATTCCTGATTTATCCGTTTCCCTCTTATCAATTTCAAATTGAGGCAGCGACTTCAACAATGGTGTGAGCTTCGCAAAACCATAATTTCTTGGGTCGAAGTTGGGTTGTTTCTTGAGCAAAAGATTTCCGATGTCGCCTAAGAAAGCCCAGCCATTTTCATCTGCAAGATCATTGATCGTTTTTGCGATCAGTTTCAGCGTTTCTTTATTCAGTTTGTCCACCGAAGGTTTGGCTGGCGTAGCTACTGCCGGCCCCGGCTTCGCGGATTTCCTGCGGGTGGATGTTTTGACAGGCGTTTCGGGTTCGGGATCATTCACTACAGGGATGATCTCCATGTAAATGAATTTATCGCAGGCGACAATGAATGGATTAGGCGTTTTCTTTTGCCCGATACCAAACACTTTCATTCCTGCTTCGCGTAAACGGGTGGCCAGCCTCGTGAAATCACTATCGCTCGACACGATGCAAAACCCATCCACTTTGCCGGAATACAAAATATCCATCGCATCAATGATCAGCGCCGAATCACTCGAGTTTTTCCCCTGCGTGTAACTATATTGCTGTATCGGCGTGATCGCATTTTCCAACAATACATTCTTCCATCCCGATACAGTCGGCTTCGTCCAGTCGCCATATATCCGCTTGAAGGTCGGCGTGCCGTATTTAGCGATCTCTTCCATTACACCTTTTACATTGCTGTAAGGCACATTGTCTGCATCTATGAGTACCGCCAGGCGGATTTCTTTTGAACTTTCCATGATACAAATGTATGACGTATGATGTATGATGTATGATTTCTTTAAGGCGGGAACGACTTCCATTATCGGAAAAGCTATCGATTCGATAGAAATCATACATCATACATCTCACATCATACGTTATAGATACCTTTTCCTTCCATAATGTTGCCTACTTTTGCAATTATGCAATCATTTACCAACAAGAGCCGCATTATCGTTACCTGCAGCAATCGTTTATCGCCCTATTTACAGCAGGATGTAGAGGGGTTGGGGTTCAAGCCTGTACGGGTATTCAAGACCGGGGTGGAGCTCGAAGGCAGCCTGGAAGATTGTATCCGGCTGAACCTGAACCTGCGTTGTGCCAGCCAGGTGTTGTATTCTCTGAAAACTTTCAAAGCGTTTACCGCAAATGATCTTTATAAAACATTGGTGGAAATAGCCTGGGAAACCATCATCCCGGCGGATGGTTATTTTTCCATCAGCAGCAACGTGAGCAACGAAACCATTACTAATAATCTTTTCGCAAATGTAAAAGTGAAAGATGCCATTGCCGACAGGTTCCGTGAAAAGACAGGCGCAAGGCCCGATTCAGGTCCCGAACTGAATGGTGCGGTGATCCATCTTTACTGGAAAGATGAAGACGCGGAAATATTTCTTGATACTTCGGGAGAAACCTTATCGAAACACGGATACAGGAAAATCCCGGGCAAAGCGCCGATGCTGGAATCCCTGGCGGCAGCTACGATTTTGGCCACGAAGTGGGATAAAAAAAGCCCGTTTGTAAACCCGATGTGTGGTTCGGGTACGGTTGCTATCGAAGCCGCCATGATTGCTACCGACAGGCGACCGGGATTGTACCGCAGCAATTATTCTTTCATGCATCTTCAGGGGTATGATGAAACATTTTATGAAAAAGAATTTTCACTGCTGGAAAAAAAAGTAAAAGATGTACCCGGCTTGCAGATCATCGCCAGCGATATCAGCGAAGATGCGATCAATGTTTCTGCCATTAACGCGGGCATTGCCGGTGTGGAAGAAATGATAACATTCAAAGTTTGTGATTTTGCGGAAACCGGGATCCCCGCCGATAGGGAAGGGGTGGTATATTTTAATCCCGAGTACGGCGACAGGTTGGGAGAGGAGATTGAATTACAGGGAACTTATAAAAGAATGGGAGATTTTTTAAAGAAAGAATGTAAAGGCTATACGGGATATATTTTTACGGGAAATCTCGATTTGGGTAAAAAGATCGGCCTGAAGCCAAAACGCAGGATAGAGTTTTATACCAGCAAGATCGATTGCCGCTTATTTGAGTATGAGTTATATGCCGGCAGCCGCGAAGAGGGGAAAAACTAAGGCATTTGTTCATTATCTTCTACAGGTTGAGCAATAAATATCCACGAAAAAATTATTATTTAATGTTGATTTCCCGATTAATCATTTGTGGGCATAGTATTTGAAAATTAGTGAATGTATTAATCACTAAAACAAATGTTATGTTACATACAAAATCATTTTCAGTAAAATTATTTGGCGCCGCGTTATTGTTCAGCGGCATTATTGCTACAGGTTGTAACAATGAGAAAAAAGAACCCTCTGTTACTTCTGTAAGCTCGATGGATACTGCTTCTATGAAAGTCGATTCAACAAATGGAATGGTAAGTAATGGCGCAGATACAACATCTATGGCGCCGTCCACTACCACCGCAACATCGGATCCGGCAGGTACAGCAAAACCTAACCCAGCTAAAAAAGGAATGAAAGGTAAAACGACCATCACCATGCCTACCAAGGGTTCAGGTAGTATGGAAGCGGATAACACCGGTGTTTATTCCAATGTAGAATATCTGCCGTCTTTCCCGGGCGGTAACAAAGGCTTGCAGAAATTCTTTGACGATAATCTTGAGTATCCTGCAACAGCCAGTGATGATGGGGTAGAAGGTACAGTGAATGTAAGTTTTGTAGTAGACGAAAACGGTAAACTCTCATCCCCTCAGATCGTTGGTGCACCATTGGGTTATGGAATAGAAAATGAAGCGATCAGGGTGATCAATAAAATGCCCACCTGGAATCCCGGTAAATTGAAAGGTAAAAATGTGAAGACAAGGTTTACGTTGCCGGTCGTGTTCCAGTTATACTAATCCCGGTTTAAAATCCCAAAGATTTTCTCCTATGGAGACTACACAGAATGCCGCGAAGAATTTTCTCGCGGCATTTTGTTTTATTGCTTATTCAAAACAAGATACTTCCATGCCCCGAGCGTGACAGATTGTTTGGCAGTAATTACAACTGACGAATCATTGATCACATTGGTGTAATTACCTGCGTCATAATCGGATTGTAATATTGTTTTCACCGGCGCATCACTGAAATTGAATAAGGCAATTATTTTATCGCCATTTTTTTCTCTTGAAAAAGAAATCACCTGGTTTGGCTTATCATTAAAAATGCGGATCATTTCTCCACCGGCTTCACCGTTCCATAAAGACTGATGTTGTTTTTTTAGCGCAAACATTTTTTTATACAGATCAAAGAACGGATGTCGTTTCCAGGTAATGGAATCTTTATCGAAAAATGCGAGTTGCCGGTCATTACCCGCTTCTTGTCCGCTGTAGACCAAAGGCATTCCGTTGACCGTACAAGTCAGCACTATACAGGCTTCCAGCCCTTTGCCGAATTGGGTGAATGGTGTGCCTGTCCATGAATTTTTATCATGGTTATCCGTAAATGTCATCCGGTAAGCGCCTTTTGGGAACGTATTTACATCATGCGCAAGATATTCTACGAGTCCGGCGATGTTCTTTTTTTCTGCTGTCACGGCATGCATCTGATCATAAAGGCTCCAGCTGTATGTCATGTCGAAAGCTTTTTTATGCAGGTCACGGGACTCCCACTCCGCCAGCATGAATACGGGTTTGATAGCATCCAGTTCTGATCGTACATTATCCCAGAAGTCAACTGGTATAAATCCGGCTACATCACACCTGTATCCATCGATGTCTGTTTCTTTCACCCAATATTTCAACGCCTCCGTCATGTATTTGCGGATGCCGGGTTGGTTGTAATCAAAGTCGATGATATCTTCCCAATCGTACCAGGGAGTTGGCTCAAATTTTCCTTCCTGTGTCCTGGTGTACCATTCCGGGTGTTGGATGGTGAGTTCATTATCCCATGCGGAATGATTGGCTACCCAATCGAGGATGACGTGCATGCCCATTGCATGAATCTTTTTCACCAGTGATTTCAGATCGTCCATTGTGCCATATTCAGCATTTACTGCGTAGTAATCTTTCACCGAATATGGACTGCCTGATTTTCCTTTCCTGTTTTTTACTCCGATCGTTTGCACAGGCATCAACCATAATATATCCACACCCAATTCTTTCAATCGGGGCAGATGTGCTTCAAATGCCTTGAAAGTGCCTTCGGGTGTGTATTGCCGGATATTCACCTGGTAGATAGTAGCTTTCTTGCTCCAATCAGGATGCTTTAGTTCTACATATTTTTTGGGAGTATAGCGGGAACTATCATCAGATGAAACAACTGTTTTTTTATCAGCGTTCTTTTTTTGTGTGCAGGAGAAAAAAGCTGATACGACTAATGTTACTAGAAAAAATGAATGCCTCATATGAACCTGTTAAGAATGTTTATAAAAGGAAAGCTAGCACACCCCGGAGGTTTCTAAAACCTCCGGGCGTCTTTTAGCTCCACAAGGTTCTTTTAAGACACTCCGGGGTTTCCAAAACCCCGGAGGTCTTTATAACATTAGCCTCATCATAAGATCTGTCTGCACATCATTTCCGAGCCGGAAAAAATGTTTATCAAAAGCTACAAATCCATTCTTGGTATAAAAGGCTATGGCTCTTGCATTTTCTTCCCAAACTGCCAGCCAGATGTATGCTGCTTTTCGTGCATGCGCTACCGTGAGTGCCTGCCCGAATAATGATTTCCCGAGATTTTTTCCGTGAAACTCTTTCAGCGCATAGATCCGCTCGATCTCTACACCATTCTTTTCACGCAATTCAGTTTGCGCTGTGTTGAAGTTAAGTTTGAGATAACCCGTCACATTTCCTTTTTCATCTTTTGCAAGAAAAAAAGCAGAGTCGGGATTGGTTACTTCGGCCATTAGTTTTTCCTGTGAAAAATTTTCTGCCAGGTACTGTTGCATATCTTCTTCAGTATTTTCCGCTGCAAATGTTTCAGAGAAAGTCCGGATACTGATTGTTCTCAATTCTTCAAAATCAGCGATCCCAACCGGGAAAATCTGTATAGTTTCTGTCATGGATTTTATTTTTTTGATCCAAGCCATAAAAGGCTGTTTAGTACAAGCTTGTCCTGTAGCGGGTTTCCGAAGGTGAATGATAATTCTTTGTTGCTATTGTGTTCGTAATCAATATCGTTGTGCCCCATATTGAAATATACCATGCGGTATTTTGTATTGCTCCACACAACCGGGTAATAGCCGCTGTACCATATCTCGTGTGCCTTCGGGCCGGTACCCAGGGGAAAGCTGCTGCTATCGATGGACAATAATATTTTAATATCGGCATTCTTGCGTAGATCATTTTTCCAACGGTACCATTCATTTGGCGAAGACCTGAATGTCGTCGGGAAATTTTTAGTCACGGGATGTTTTTGTTCTGTTCTTAAGACCGCAGATGTAGGCCGCCAGGTATTGCTCACATATTCACCGGAGCCCAGAAATACATTGTGATACCAGTCCCAGTCCTGCGGTATACCCGATTCGTTCATAGCAAATGCAGCAAAATGAAAACCCATCCATGCGCCACCATTCTTCATGTATTTTTCAAAAGCAATACGTTGAGAAAGCCCTTCCGGCCTTGTGTCGAGAAAAATAACCAGCTGGTATTTTTTCAGAAATGTATCGTTGAGATTATTCCAATCGCCGGTGGAATCGTATTCAAACTGGTGTGTGGCGGCCATGGAAGAAAACCATTTATTGGCTTCGTGCAAAAAGCTGATATGCGCCTGGTCGTTCTTGCCGGTGTAAAATCCGATCACTTTAAATTTTGGAGAAGACTGCGCCACGGCGGCGAAAGAAAATATACTTAACAGCAGGATT
>Ga0247813_10000204_pt1 | contig 68888 bp, 67 predicted proteins | sample UWRJL169409C1_FD_180719 | JGI IMG/M metagenome (GOLD analysis project Ga0247813, IMG submission 180719) | Plant litter microbial communities from Arlington Agricultural Research Station in Wisconsin, United States - UWRJ-L169-409C-1 | ecosystem: Environmental > Terrestrial > Plant litter >... | reverse complement strand
GGCGTCCATGGATGGTCCGGGTTGGATGTGGTGGCGAGTGTATCGCGTGTGCGGCGTATGGCTAGGGGGTTTGCGGCGTCCGAGATATTTGCGAAGAGGAGCGCCCCGCAGTCAGTTGGTTGGCGTCGGCGGCTCCCCAAAACTCCGTCATGCCTGTGCTCGTCACAGGCATCCAGCCGCCGCGCGTCTGCGCGGCGAGAGAACGCCTCAAGAGAAGGGAGTCTTGCGCGCCGCAGACGCGGCGCACTGGATTCCTGTGACGGGCACAGGAATGACGGAGGAGAGGGAGGTGCCTCGACCGAAAGAGCGGAGTATGAGGAGCCTATGAGACGCGCTGTGCAGTCTGGGGCGGCGCATTCAAGAAGCGCCACCGCCTTCTCACAACCCATGCAGATAATGCGCGATATCCTCCCAGTTGGGGTTCATCGCCTCGATCAGGTTGAGCTTCCACTGGCGCGGCCATTTCTTGATGGTCTTTTCCCGGGTGATCGCCGTCGTTACCAGATCATGTTCCTCGAACCATACCAGCGTCTTGACGCCGTAGCGGCTGGTAAAGCCCTTGGTGAGTTCGTTCCGATGCTCGAACAACCGGCCCGGCAGATCGCTCGTCACGCCGGTATAGAGCGTGCCGTTGCGTTTTGAGGCAAGGATGTAGACGTAGCCTTTCATCGCGGTAAAGGTGCGGCATGGGAGGTGGGCTGGCAAGGGGGCTTGTTGTTTGGTGGGACGATGGGAGGCAACGCTCTCCTTGAGAGCTGGCGGGCCGCCTTCGAAGGTTGCGGTTTGCGCCCGGCAACCTCCCCACCCTCCGTCATGCCTGTGCTTGTCACAGGCATCCAGCCACCGCGCGTCCGCGCGGTGAGGGGGCTTTCACATCACGGAGAGTCTCAAGGGAGTCTTGCGCGCCGCAGACGCGGCGCACTGGATTCCTGTGACAGGCACAGGAATGACGGAGGAGAGGGAGGTGCCTCGGCCGAAAGAGCCGAGTGTGAGGAACGTGCAGGAAGCGACGGGCAACTGGAGGGAAATACCTGCAAGAGAAGGACGGCGTCGCCAGCCACCAGATGCGGCGCGCGGGATTGCCGCCGTCTCCACCTCAAGATGCAAGGTGGTGTGGTGAGACAGGCCCGGAGGGCCTGTCTGATGGTTTGGGGTTTCCCCGGTATCTGGCGGCCTTTGTCAGGCAGCCTTCGCAGCTGCCGCATAGGGGTCAAACCGCCCATAAAACGTTTCGCCCTTCGCCGCCATGTCCCTGAGCAGCGGCGTCGGCTGGAAATGGTCGCCGTAAGTCGCGGCCAGCTTTTCGCAGAGTGCCACGAAGGTTTTCACGCCCATGCCGTCGATATAGCTCAGCGTGCCGCCGGTATAGGGGGCAAAGCCGAAGCCGAGGATGGAGCCGACATCGGCCTCGCGCGGGTCGGTAACGATGCCTTCTTCGATGGTGCGGGCGGCTTCCAAGGCGATGGTGACCAGGAAGCGCTGCTTGATCGTTTCGACGTCGAAGCTTTCGGCCGGCTTCTGCGGGTAGAGGTCCTTCAGGCCCGGCCAGAGCGACTTCTTGGCGGGCTTGGCCGGATAATCGTAAAAGCCCTTGCCGTTCTTGCGGCCGCGGCGGTCGAGGTCGTCGACCAGCTTGTTGATCAGGGTCATGTGGCGCGGATCGACCGAGCCTTCGCCGAGATCGGCAATCGAGGCCTTCAGGATCTTCTGGGATAGATCGATTGCCACTTCGTCGTTGAGCGACAGCGGACCGACCGGCATGCCGGCCATCTTGGCGATGTTCTCGATCATCGCCGCCGGCACGCCTTCGATGAGCATGTCATAGGCTTCGTGGATATAGCGGAAGACGCAGCGGTTGACATAGAAGCCGCGCGTGTCGTTGACGACGATCGGCGTCTTCTTGATGGCGGCGACGAAATCGAGCGCGGTGGCGAGCGCCTTGTCGCCGGTTTCCTTGCCGAGAATGACTTCCGTCAGCATCATTTTTTCGACCGGCGAGAAGAAATGGATGCCGATGAACTGGGCCGGGCGCTTGGAATTCTTGGCCAAGCCGGTGATCGGCAGGGTCGAGGTGTTGGAGGCGAAGATGGCGTCCTCGGACAGCACCGCCTCGACCTTCTCGATCACGTCCTTCTTCACCTGGCGGTCTTCGAACACGGCCTCGACGACGAGCTTGACGGTCTTGAGGTCGTTATAATCGGCCGAAGGGGTGATGCGGGCGAGAAGGGCTGTCGCCTCGTCCTGCGTCAGGCGTCCCTTACCGATGGAATCCTTGACCAGGCCTTCCGAATGGGCCTTGCCCTTCTCGGCAGCTTCGATGTCGCGGTCGATCAGGGTGACCGCGATGCCGGCGGCAGCGGCGACATAGGCGATCGAGGCGCCCATGAAGCCAGCGCCGACGACGCCGATCTGCTTGAGGTCCGACTTCGGAATGCCGGCCGGGCGGCGGGCGCCCTTGCCGAGTTCCTGCATCGAGATGAACAGCGAACGGATCATCGAGAAGGCTTCGGTGGTCTGCAGGATTTCGGTGAAATAGCGCTGCTCGATCTTCAGGCCCGTATCGAAGGGAACCTGCAGGCCTTCATAGACGCATTTGAGGATGGCAAGGCCGCCCGGATAATTGCCGGCGGTTTCGCGGCGCAGGATCGCCGACGCTGCCGGCCAGAGCTGGGCTGCTGCCGGCGTCCAGATGCCGCCGCCCGGAACCTTGTAGCCCTTTTCGTCCCAGGGCTGGACGGGTTTGAGGCCGTTCTTGATCATGGCCTTGGCGGCATTGATCAGCTCGGCCGGCTCGGCGATCTCGTGGATCAGGCCCATGGCCTTGGCGCGCTGCGGGGTGAGCGACGAACCGGTCGTCATCATCTGCAGGGCGTCCTGCGCATTGGTCAGCCGCGGCACACGCTGCGTACCGCCCGCACCCGGGAAGATGCCGACCTTGACCTCGGGTAGGGCAAGCTTCACCGATTTCGAATTGGCAGCGACGCGGCCGTGGCAGGCGAGCGACATCTCGAAGGCGCCGCCCATGCAGGTGCCGTTGATGGCCGAGACCCACGGCTTGCCGCAGGTTTCGAGCTTGCGGAACAGGCCGGTCATCTGGCCGGTCAGCTCGAACAGTTTTTGCGCGGCGTTATCGGGGTCGAGCTTCTTCTGCTCGGCCTGGAAGGTGAACATGCCCTTGATCATCGACAGATCGGCGCCGCCGGAGAAGCTGGACTTGCCGGAGGTGAAGACGACACCCTTGACGGCTTCGTCGGCCACCGTCTGATCGACGATCGCGTCGAGTTCCTTCATCACCTCGACCGTGAAGACGTTCATCGACTTTTCGGGCATGTTCCAGGTGACGAGCGCAATGCCGTCGGCGTCGGTTTCGATGGTGAAATTGGTGTAGGTGGTCATGTGGGAATTCCTCTCCCTGAAATTCATTGCTGCTCATTCGCCATTCTCGCTTCCGTCATCCTCGTCCTCGGGTTAAACCCGAGGATGACCCGAGGATACATGCCGCGGGGCCGTGGATGGTCGGGTCAAGCCCGACCATGACGGAGGATTGGGGCTAGACCCTCTCGATGATCGTCGCCGTGCCCATGCCGGCGCCGATGCACAGCGTCACCAGCGCGGTCTGCAGGCCGCGGCGTTCCAGTTCGTCGAGCACGGTGCCGAGGATCATCGCGCCGGTGGCGCCGAGCGGGTGGCCCATGGCGATGGCGCCGCCGTTGACGTTGATCCTGTCATGGCTGATGTCGAAGGCCTGCATGTAGCGCAGCACGACGGCGGCAAAGGCTTCGTTGAGCTCGAACAGGTCGATATCGGCAATGGTCATGCCGGCGCGCTTCAACAGCTTTTCGGTGACATCGACCGGTCCGGTCAGCATCAGCGCCGGGTCAGAGCCGATATTGGCGAAATGCTTGATACGGGCGCGAGGTTTTAGGCCCATGCTCTCGCCGCCGGCCTTTGAGCCGACGAGGACTGCCGCCGAGCCGTCGACGATACCGGAGGAATTGCCGGCATGGTGGACATAGTTGATGCGCTCGATTTCCGGATGCGCCTGGATGCCGACGGCGTCGAAGCCGCCCATCTCGCCGGGCATCTGGAAGGACGGGTTGAGCGAGGCAAGGCTCTGCATCGTCGTCGTTGGACGCATATGCTCGTCCTTGGCGAGGATGGTGATGCCGTTCTGGTCCTTCACCGGGATCACCGACTTGTCGAAATAGCCATTGTCCCAGGAATGTCCGGCGCGCTTCTGGCTCTCGACGGCATAGGCATCGACGTCATCGCGGGAGAAGCCATATTTTGTGGCGATCAGGTCGGCCGAGACGCCCTGCGGCATGAAATAGCCGGGGAAGTTGACGGAGGGGTCCATGTACCAGGCGCCGCCGGACATGCCCATGCCGACGCGCGACATCGATTCCACGCCACCGGCAATGACGATGTCATCGGCACCGGCGGCGATCTTGCCGGCCGCGAAATTGACGGCGTCGAGGCCCGAGGCGCAGAAGCGCGAGATCTGCATGCCCGGCGCCTTGTTGGAATAACCAGCCTCGAAGGCGGCCGCTTTCGGGATCACGGCGCCGGCTTCGAACACCGGATCGACGCAGCCCATGATGATGTCGTCGACGGTGGACGTGTCCAGCCCGTTGCGGTCGCGCAGCGCCTGCAGCACCTTGGCAGCCAGGCGCGGCGTCGGCACTTCGTGCAGCGCACCATCCTTCTTGCCCCGGCCGCGCGGCGTGCGCACGTGGTCGTAAATGAAGACGTCGGTCATGATTGTTTTCTCCCTGTGGCGCGCTTGGCAGCGCCTTTTTCATTCATGATTCTTATTCGAACAGTGCCGAAACCCGAGCCAGGACCTCATCCGTGATGAAGTCCGGTGCCCTTTCAAAAAACCGGCCGCCTCTTGCTTTCATGTCGACGGCTCTAATTTGATGACAAAGAATTACGCCGGTGGCCTCAGTGCCTGCTCCTGTCAGCGAAACGGCAAACCCGGAGGTCCGGGCGAACTGGCCGCCACTTGTGATGGGTGCGACGATTTGGGTGCCGTTTTGGTTGATAACCCTCGGTGTGAGGACTAAAGCATAACGCGCTTTGGCCTGCTCTCGTCCACGTGTCGGCTCCAGATCTACAAACCAGATATCGCCCCTGTCCATTAGTCTATGATCTCGTTGCCAACGGACCGCATATCCAGCCATTCCTGTTCCTCGGCTGTTCTTTCAGGCCAAGGGGTCCATTCTGCAACCAACTCTTCAAGCGTGTATTTCGGCCGCGCCCGGGCAACAGCGACGATCTTGCCATCCTGGGCGGTCACTTCCAGCTTGGTATTCGCCTGAAGCCCCAACTCTTCTAGGACCGGCTTAGGAACCGTCATCATCACTGACCCGCCTACATTGCGTAATGTCGATACAGCCATTTTCGCCTCCATGGGAAAGTTATATCAATATATAACTTTCCTTGGGTTTTGTCCAAGACCTCAGAACGCCGCCGCGTCGAGCGCCATCATCGTGTCGGCGCCGGTTTCGATGCGGGCTTTGCGCAGGGCCGTTTCCGGCATGATGCGTTCCATGAAGAATTTTGCGGTGACGAGCTTGTTCTTCAGGTAGGCTTCGCGGTCGCCTGAGCCTTCCGCCAGTTTTTCCTCTGCCGTCTTGGCGATCTTGGCCCACATGTAGCCGAGCACGACGAGGCCGAAGAGGTGCATATAGTCGGTGGAGCCGGCACCGGCATTGTCGGGCTTGGCCATGGCGTTGCCCATGAACCACATGGTGGCCGCCTGCAGGTCGTTCAAGCCCTTCTTCAGGCCCTTGGTGTAGATGGTGAGCTTTTCGTCGGAACGGTTTTCCTCGCAGAAATCGCCGATCTCCTTGAACAGGGCAGTGATCGCCCGGCCGCCGTTCAGCGCCAGCTTGCGGCCGACAAGGTCAAGCGCCTGGATGCCGTTGGCGCCTTCGTAGATCATGGCGATACGGGCATCGCGGACATACTGGCTCATGCCGTGTTCTTCGATATACCCGTGGCCGCCGAAGATCTGCTGGGCCATGACGGCGTGGTCGAAGCCCTTGTCGGTGAGCACGCCCTTGAGGATCGGCGTCATCAGGCCGAGGATATCGTCGGCTGCCTGGCGGTCGGCATCATTGTCGCCGCGATGGGCGATGTCGGACTTGAGCGCCGTCCACAATGTGAAGGCGCGGCCGGCTTCGTTGAAGGCCTTGATGGTCATCAATGTACGGCGCACGTCGGGATGGACGATGATCGGGTCGGCCTTCTTGTCCGGAGCCTTGGCGCCGGAGAGCGAGCGGCCCTGGATACGGTCGCGGGCATAGTTTGCGGCGTTCTGGTAGGCGACTTCGCTGACCGAAAGACCCTGCAGGCCGACGCCGAGGCGGGCCTCGTTCATCATCACGAACATGGCGTTGAGGCCCTTGTTTTCCGTGCCGATGAGATAGCCGACTGCGTCGTCATAGTTCATGACGCAGGTCGAATTGCCGTGGATGCCCATCTTGTGTTCGATCGCACCGCAGGAAACGGTGTTGCGCGCACCAATCGAGCCATCGGCCTCGACATGGAATTTCGGCACGATGAACAGCGAAATGCCCTTCACGCCTTCCGGGGCTCCCTCGATGCGGGCGATGACCAGATGGATGATATTGTCGGCCATGTCGTGTTCGCCGGCGGAGATGAAAATTTTCTGGCCGGAAATCTTGTAGGAGCCATCGCCCTGCGGCACGGCCTTGGAACGGAGCAGGCCGAGATCGGTGCCGCAATGGGGCTCCGTCAGGTTCATCGTGCCGGTCCAGTCGCCGGCGACCATCTTCGGCAGATAGGTTGCTTTCTGCGCGTCGGTGCCGTGGACGAGGATTGCGGCGATGGCGCCCTGGGTGAGGCCCGGATACATGGTCAGCGCCATGTTGGCCGAGGACATGTATTCGCCGATCGCGGTGTGCAGCGTGTAGGGCAGGCCCTGGCCGCCGAATTCTTCGGGAACCGACAGCCCGAGCCAGCCGCCTTCGCGGTACTGGTCAAAAGCCTGCTTGAAGCCCTTCGGCGTGGTGACCGTCGCGTCGTCGTTGCGCTTGCAACCTTCCTGATCACCGGACAGATTGACCGGGAACAGCACCTCTTCGGCAAGCTTGGCCGCTTCGCCGACGATCGCCTCGATCATATCGGGTGTCGCATCGGCAAAGCCGGGCAGGTTGTTGTAGCGCTCGATACCGAGAACGTCGTTGAGAATGAAAAGCGTGTCTTCGACCGGGGCCTTATAGCTGGGCATATCTCGTGTTCCTCACCTGTAACCGTGTCACGGGGCGGCGTCTCCTGGGTCGCTCCATGTGATTTCCATCATGCTACAAAACTTTGACGTGCGCGTAAACGTCAAAGTTTGCGGAGCGGCAAAATTTGATCGATCACTGGGCCCGGCGGACCGGGTGTGCCGAAACTGTATTGTGAAAGCCTCCCGAGCCCAGCATGCGCGCAAATCGTTAAAAAATTTTCAGTCTGGTTAACGGGTTATTTACCACGTTTCGTGAAAGTGCGTGTTGAGATGGTCACAGCTGCATTAGTTTTGTCTTCGCGTCGTTGCAGCTCTGTCCGGATCGGTACCGGAACTCCCGGAAGGCGGGGATTTGCCTTTCAGAAGCCCGGATTCCGATCAAGGCCGATGAAAGAGGCGAAGAACGATGAACGGATCGCGATCAAACACTCCACGTCCCGGCGCCCAGTCCTATGGCGACAGGTCGTCCCTCGATGCGCTGAACCGCACGATCGAAGGCTTGGAAGCGCGTATCGAAGGATTGATGGGAACAGCTGGGCGTGATCAGCGCGGCCGTGTCCCGGCCGATGGTCCAGTGGCTGTTGCCGACCCGGTCACGGAAATCATGCAGCGGCAGCGGACACTGACGGCCACGCGGGACCGCGATGTTGTCCGGGAACGCGATACCGTTCGCGATCGTATCCAGCCCCGTCCGGAGCCGCGCGCCTATGGCGAGCGCAGCGTTCCGTCATTCCAGCCCCCCGTACAGCCCCGTCGCGAGATGCCGGTGGCACCGCCGCTCAGCGAACAACTGCGCAGCGAAGTCTATCGCAGCGAGCCGCTCCGCCGAGAACCGGTCCGCCAGGAAAGCCTGCGCCCAGAGAACCCGCGTGCAGAAACCGTTCGTCCGCAGCTGGCGCAACGCGCAGAACCTGTGCGCAGCGAGCCGCTGCGCTCGGAACAATATCGCAGCGAACCGCAGCGTCCCGATCCGGCCATGGCGGAGATCGCCCAGGCGCTAGTCGGCCTGCGCCAGGAATTGAAGAAGGATATTGCCGACGGCCTGTCACGCGAGATGACGACGTTACGCGCCGAAATCCGCGGCATCACCGCAGATGCCGCCCAGGACCAGACGATGGCGGAAGATATCCGCGGCGATCTGCAGCGCCTGTCCGACAGCATCAACCAGCTCGGCCGCCAGGCATCGCCGTCGCAGGCCGATGCGCTCAAGGTCGAGTTCGACGAACTGCGCGTCATGATCGATGGCCTTGCCCGCGAAGACAGCGTGCACCGGATGGAAGCGCGCTGGACCGGCGTTGAAGACCGGATGAATGCGTTCGATTCCAACCGCGACGACGAACTGGTGGCGCTTGCCTACCGGCTTGACGAAATCAAGTCGCAGATCGGCTCGATGAACAGCGGCCCTGCCATTCACGCTTTGGAAGACAAGCTGGTTTCGGTTGCCCAGGCAATCGAAATGATCGGGCGCCACATGCAGCCGGACGATCGCCAGATGACATCGCAATTTGCCGACCTGGATGCGCGTCTCGACGAGATCAGCCGCGCCATCGTGGCCAGCGGCCGTGCTGCTGTTCCAGACAGCGCCGGCGTCACCCGCGTCGAAGGCCGCCTTGCCGACCTTTCCCGCCAGATCGACGGCCTGCAGCGGCCGGCCGACAATGGCGTCGGTTCGCGCATCGAGGCTCTGACGGCCCGCGTCGAGGAACTGGCCAACGAAGAGGCTGCGGTACGCCTTGAAGAGCGCCTCGAACAGCTGTCGCAGATGCTGGAGCGCTCGCAGAAGGTTTCCTCCCAGCCGGACCTGACCGGATATCTCTCCGATATTTCCCGCAAGATCGATGCGCTCGACCAGGGCTCGGTCAATGATGCGCTCGCCGAACGTCTCGACGATCTCGCCCGCCGGATCGACCAGCTGGACATGCCGGCCACGTCTTATGTCGGCGATGCGCGTTTCGACCGGCTCGAAGGCCAGCTGTCCGATATCGCCACCCGCCTGGAAGAAACCCACGCGGCGCCTTACGACGATAGCGAGATCCTGCGCAGCCTGCAGGACCAGATCGCCAACCTGTCGAGCCTCGTCAGCCAGCCGCGCGAAATGGCCGCTGTTCCCGTCGAGTTCGAAGGCCGGATGAGCGCGCTTGAGGATTATCTGGCGACCAGCGACGAATATATCATCGAGGCCGCCCGCCAGGCGGCCGAAGCGGTGATGGAAGCCTATTCGAAGAACGGCATGGGCCATTCCGCTTCCGGCGGTTCGGACATGGCGGCGATCTCGGCGCTTGCCGACGATCTCAAGGTTCTGGAAGACATGAGCCGCTCGAGCGAGGAGCGCACGGCGCGCACGTTTGAAGCGCTGCACGAGACGCTCGTCCATATCGCCGAAAAGCTGGAGCGGCTGGAAGAACGCGGTCAGGAACAGGACGCGCCGCGTGCGTTCGGTTCGCGCGGCCAGGACAGCCAGCCGCAGATGCCACGCGCCACACAACCGGTTTTCGAGACGCAGGACGATCCCTTCGCCGAGGCTGATTTCGGACGCCGTTACGAAGACCTGAAGCGCGACATGCATGGGCTGACGACAGAGGCTGAGCCTGCAGGCCCATCGCGTGAAGAGGTCGCCGAAGCCGTTGCCGGACAGGCCGCTGTGCATCAGAGCGACATCAAGACCGCGCCGGTGCCCGCCGGCAAGCCCAGCCTTCTGGCCGGGATCGCCAAGCGGTTTAGCGGCAAGCGGGCAGAGCCTGCTCGCGCCGTTGAACGCCAGATCATCGACCCGACGCCGTCGATCGATGCGGCCGATGCCATCGAGCCGGATGTGGCCAACCAGTTGCTGGAGCCCGGCTCCGGCGTTCCGGATGTAAAAAAGATCCTTGAGCGGGTTCGCGCCGGCCAGACCGGCCGCAACGCGCCGCCGAGCGAATCGGACAAGGCAGACTTCATCGCTGCTGCCCGCCGCGCCGCGCAACAGGCCGCCGAAGAAGTCGATACGATGAACCGTGGCAAGGGCGGTGCCAGCGCCTCGCCGATCGGGGTCTTTTCGCGTCATCGCCGTCCGATCCTGATGGCAGTCGGCGCCGTGCTTCTGGCGATCATGTCCTATCCGCTGGTCAATACGCTGATCCGTGGCGAGCAAGCGCCTGCCGAGGCTCCGGTGGCTGCCATCGAACAGCCGGTGACCCAGGAAATGCCGGTGGCAACCGAAACGCCGGCAATGGCGAATGTGGCTCCCGCGACGGAGGCCGCCGATAACGACGTCGAGCCGCTCACCTCATTGCAGCCGCAGGCCGAAGATCAGACAGCCGGACAGCCGGAGGCCGCCGCGACGCAGGTAATACCGCCGGAAACGCCATTGTCCGAAACCGCGCAGCCGGAAGCGAAACTGCCGGACGCTGCGCAGACAGCGGCGGAAACCGGAGCGGTCAACAGCCGGATGCTGTCGCCCGTCATCGAAGGTTCCACACCGGAAACTGCAACAGGTCTGGCGGCGGCCCAGCCTGCCGCAGGCGAAGCTGCGCTCACCGTTCCCGCCGAAATCAAGCCGGAGGCGCTGGCCGAGGCTGCCCGCAAGGGCGATCCCCTCGCCATGTTCGAAATCGGTGCCGTCTATACCGAAGGCCGCGGCATCAAGGCCGATCTCGCCCAGGCGGCGAAATGGTATCAGCGCGCTGCCGATGCCGGCGTTACTCCTGCCGAATATCGCCTGGCCAGCCTCTACGAAAAAGGCACCGGTGTTAGCCGCGATCTGGCGAAAGCCCGCACGCTCTACCTGCAGGCTGCCGAAAAGGGCAATGCCAGCGCCATGCATAACCTCGCCGTCATGCTGGCGAGCGGCGGTGATACGACGCCGGACTTTGCCGGTGCCGGCAAGTGGTTTTCGATGGCGGCCGACCGCGGCATTCGCGACAGCCAGTTCAATCTCGCCATCCTCTATGCGCGCGGCAATGGCGTGACGCAGGACCTGGAAGAATCCTACAAGTGGTTCTCCGTCGCTGCCCGTGACGGCGATACGGATGCGGCCCAGAAGCGCGATGAAGTCGGCAAGGCCCTGAAGCCGGACCAGCTGAAAAGCGCCAAGGCGAAATTCGATACCTGGAAGCTGACGCCGCTCGACCCCAAGGCCAATTCGGTCGATGTGCCGGATACCTGGGTCGGCAAGGGCACCAAGACCGCATCGGTCGATATGAAGAAGGCGCTGCGCAACATTCAGGCCATCCTCAACAATAACGGCTTCGACGCCGGCACGCCGGATGGCGAGATGGGCCAAAAGACCGTCTCCGCGATCAAGGCGTTCCAGAAATCGATCGGCCAGGAACCGACGGGCCAGATCACCGATGCCCTCGTCAAGGAACTCTTGAAGCGGAACAGCTGAGGTTTCACGGCGGCGTCTGCGGCCCCAATAATGCCGCAGATCGGCCGGACAAAGGGTACTGCTCCGCGTTAAGCTCAAATCTTGCAAAAGGTTGACAGGCCTGACCCTGGGGCGCATGACGGAACGACGTTGAATTCACGATTTTAACAATTGGTTTTCAAGACTGTTTCATTCCTTATCTCCCGTGGTGAATCACTTGCCACTTTGATGTTTTCCGCCCGCCTTGCGGGCTATTGGCATATTTAGAGGTCTGGCCGTGACGGTGTATCTGCCCATTGCAGAGTTGTCGGTGAACATTTTCATCATCCTCGGAATGGGCGCGGCCGTCGGCTTTCTGTCCGGCATGTTTGGTGTCGGCGGCGGCTTCCTGATCACGCCGCTGTTGATCTTCTACAATATCCCGCCCGTCGTTGCCGTCGCCACCGGTGCAAACCAGGTCGTCGCGTCCTCGATTTCCGGGGCCATCACCCATTTCCGGCGCGGCACGATCGATATCAAGCTTGGAACCGTGCTGCTCTGCGGCGGTCTCGCGGGCGCGACGGTCGGTCTCTGGATATTCTCGCTGCTGCGCCGCATCGGCCAGCTCGATCTGGTGATTTCGCTCGCCTATGTGCTTTTGCTCGGCACCGTCGGCTCGCTGATGCTGTGGGAGAGTATCAATGCTCTGCGCCGTGCCGCCAAGAACGAGACTGTGACGCTGAAGCGGCCGGGGCATCACAACTGGGTGCACCGCCTGCCCCTGAAGATGCGGTTCAAGAAATCCAAGATCTATCTCAGCGTCATCCCGATCGCGGCGCTGGGTTTTTGCATCGGCATTCTGACATCGGTGATGGGCGTCGGCGGCGGCTTCATCATGGTGCCGGCGATGATCTATCTCTTGCGCATCCCGACCAATGTCGTCGTTGGAACGTCGCTGTTCCAGATCATCTTCGTGTCTGCCTATACCGTCATCGTCCAGGCATCGGCCAACTATACCGTCGATATCGTGCTTGCCTTCGTGCTGATGATCGCCGGCGTCATCGGCGCACAATATGGCGTACGGGTGGGGCAGAGGCTGCGCGGCGAGCAGTTGCGGGCACTTCTAGCGCTTCTGGTTCTCGCCGTCGGCATCCGTCTTGCCATCGAGCTGGTCATCCCCCCGAAGGAAATCTATTCGGTCGTGTCCGCGGGGCTCGGTTTCTGATGCGGATTTTCTCGCACGTCCTTTTTGCCGCTCTGCTCCTTGCCGCACCGCTTGCCGCGCAGGCGGAGCCGATCGATTTCAGCGAGAAGCTGGATATCGGCATCTCCACCGACGAAATCTCGATCACCTCCGATTTCCGCGGCGCCGACCTGACGATCTTCGGTGCCATCGACGGCTTCAACGCCAATCTTCTGGCGCAGGGCAAATACAACATTGTCGTGGCACTGGAAGGGCCGAAGGAAAACACCACGGTGCGCAAGAAGGAGCGCATCTTCGGCATCTGGATCAACACCAATTCGATGACCTTCGAACTGGTTCCCGAATCCTATTCCCTGTCGAGCACACGCGACATCGATACCATCGCGCCGCCGGGCGACATGAACAATATGGGTATCGGCGTTGCGCATATGCCGCTGACACCGATCGGTTTTGTCGGCGATGGCAGCAACCTCACCGAATTCCGCGATGCCTTCCGGCGGCTGCGGGAAAGCAGCGGCGTCTACCAGCGCGATCCAGGCGGCGTGCAGTTCATCAGCTCCAGCCTGTTCAAGGCCTCGGTGCGCCTGCCGGCGGATGTGCCGAACGGTGTCCATGTCGTGCGCGCCTATCTTTTCCGCGAAGGCCTCTTCGTCGCCGCCAAGGCCTTGCCGCTGCGCGTGGTCAAGACCGGCCTGGAACAGGCGATCACCACGGCAGCGCATCAACAGCCGTTCCTGTACGGCTTGGTGGCGGTTCTTCTCGCCGTCATCACCGGCTGGCTGGCGAGTATCGTCTTCCGCAGGGATTAACCTGATCCGGCTTTGCCTCGTCATGAAAACAGGCTATTTGCGATCGAAACATCAGGAGACTGAGCCATGAAGCCGATTTTCGTCCAGCTGCAATGCGCCCCCGGCAAGACCTACGAGGTCGCCGACGTGATCTACAAGAAGGAGATCGTCTCGGAGATGTATTCGACCAGTGGCGATTACGACCTTCTGATCAAGGTCTATGTCGATGAAGAGCAGGATATCGGCAAGTTCATCAACGACAACATCGCCACCGTGCCCGGCATCAACCGGTCGCTGACGACGCTGACGTTCAACGCGTTTTAGCGGGAAAAGTCCCGCATAAATCGCACTGGCGACGCGCTTCTCTTTTAAGTTTTGATAGCTTGACGTTCGCTTGTAGTTCGGCAACTCTACCCGAATAACGGGTGGGGGATTTATGAGCACGATCGAAGAAAATCTTCGCGCGATTTCTGAGCGCGTGAAATCTCATTCAAGCACGATGGTAACGGAGGAAGCGGTCAAAACGGCCGTCGTTTTGCCCTTCCTACGGTCACTTGGATATGACGTCTTTGATCCAAGCGAGGTCATCCCCGAATTCACAGCTGATGCGGTTGGTAAGAAAGGGGAGAAAGTCGATTATGCAATAAAGATCGATGGTGAGATTCGAATCCTTATCGAATGCAAGCCGATTTCTGTTGCTCTTGAAAAGAAGCATCTGGACCAGCTTTATCGATATTTCAGCGTGACCAACGCAAAGTTCGCTATTCTCACAAATGGCCGAACATTCAATTTCTATACAGATCTCGAAGCGCCCAATAAGCTGGATACACGCCCGTTCTTCGTTTTTGATGTCACGGATTTCAATGCAAGCATCATCACGGAACTTCGTAAATTCGAGAAGGCTTCGTTTGACGTTTCGGCGATTCTCGCCACCGCTGAGCGATTGAAATATACCTCCGGGGTCAAACAGGTCATTTCCAAGCTCGTCGAAGAGCCCTCCGAGGAGTTTGTCCGCATGATTGCCGGGAGTATCTACGAAGGGCGCATGACGGCGCCGATACGCGAAATGTTCACGGGCGTGGTCCGCACCGCTTTTCGGGAAGTCATCATGGACACGGTGAAAAGCCGTTTATCAAGCGCTCTTGCTGATACGGAAGAAGTGATCGAGAAAATCGATGAGCCGGTGGCGGATGATCCGGAGGTTGTGACCACAGAGGAAGAGCGTGAAGGCTACATGATTGTGAAGGCCATCGTGCGCGATACCATCAGTTCCAAGCGCGTGGTCATGCGAGACCAGAAGACCTATTGCGGGATATTGCTGGACAACAACAATAGAAAGCCGCTTGCACGCCTCTGGTTCAATCGATCAGTCAAATATATCGGATTGTTCGACGGCGAGAGTGAGGAGCGACTGATCATTGATTCTCTGGATCAAATTTATGATCACACCGATCGGCTGCGCGCTACTGCGAAGAAGTACGCGGCAATACCTTCTTGAGAGGAGACCAAAAGCGGATGCCGATAAGGCGGCCGTCTAACGCCGCTCCTCGAACATCTCGGCGGTGAAATTCCGGCCGCGGTAGAAAATGCCGAGAATGATGACGGTTTCGATCTCGACCGCAAATGCGATGCTGACACTTCGCCGATATCCGATGATGCGTAAGCCCGGCATCAGTTCGACACGCTCCGTACCGCGCTCCGGGAAATCCGACAATTGTGTGCAGAATGTGCGGATGCCCGACACGAAGTTCCAAGCAGTTGTTGGACCGGCACTTTCTGCAATTGTATCGTAGAGCGCATTCAGCTCTTCCTCCGCCTTCTGATGGAGAAGAACTTTGTAGCGCATGGTCATTTTGACTTGGCAAGCCGAGCTTGATGCCGCCCTTCCAATCTGGAAAAGGCGTCTTCGAGCGAAATGGCTGTCTGCGGGTTTTGGCGGATATCCTCCAGGCGCGACGGGATTTCGTCGCGCAGCCAGCGCTCGCGTGCCGCCTCAAAATCTTCAAGCATCCGCAACCCCGCCCGCACGACTTCGCTGGCATTGTTATAGCGGCCGGATTCAAGTTGTGCCTGAATGAAGCGCTCATAATGCTCGTTCAATGCGAAACTCGCCATCGCTTGTCCTCATGAAAGTAATAATTATTGACAATAATTATCATAATGAGCGCGGTGGTAAAAGAGCCCGCGTTCACCCCAGCAGATTGGCAAACCGTACGAATAAATCCGGTCCACCCCAGCGCGACAAGGTGATCAAAGAGGCCGCGCATGCTCAGCCGACGGCAGGCCGGCTGGATGGAGCGATACGAGGGTCGAGAAATTGTAACTTCGCCTTTCGGGCGCCTTCCCGATAACCGATTGCATTTTGCAATCTGTTTGGTTAGCATCAGACCGCTTGCGAATGGCATTCTGTTTTGATCGGAGGAGGTTGGTATGGGTAAGGTCATCGTCTGGAATCTCGTCACCCTCGACGGTTATTTCGAAGGGGTGAAGAAATGGGATCTCGATTTTCACATGCAGGCCTGGGGGCCGGAACTCGAGGCGCTGAGCAAGGAATTCGGCAAGGAGGCCGAAGCGCTCGTCTTTGGCCGGGCCACCTATGAGGGCATGAAGGCCTATTGGACGACCGCGGAAGACGACACCGAAGTCAAGGCCTATATGAACGCGCTTCCGAAGATCGTCGCCTCGCATACGCTGGAAAAATCGGACTGGAACAACACCCGTATCGTCAAGGACATTGCGGGCGAGCTTACGCAATTGAAGCAGACGACCGACAAGAACATCTATATTTTCGGCAGTGCCGACCTCGTCGCCTCGCTTCTGCAGGAGGATGTGATCGACGAGATCATGCTTTGCGTCGTGCCGGTCCTGCTGGGGCAGGGGACACCGCTGTTCAAACCTGCAGACCAGTCCAAGTCGCTCAAACTGCTGGAATCCCGGCCGCTGGGATCCGGCGGAGTTATCCTGCGATATGGGGCGGAGAAAAAAGGGCGCTAGACTAGATGGCAGCGTCGAAACTGACGCCCATTTCATTGAGCTTCCGCCATCTGACGGTGCATCTGTAATTCCTGTCGTCTGCACACATCAAAACGAATTCATCGGGGAGACCGAGGGCGTTCTCGACGAGAAGCTTGGCACCGTTTGCTGAGAGGTTGCGGATCGTGCAGTCGATCGATGACGATCCGTGATTGAACATGATGCGCCCGCTCTTGAGAGCCCGTGTCCTTGGTGAATCGCGTTTCTCCGTCATGTTCAGGATCTCCGATTTCCGCTACAGTTTTCGCTCCCAGCTATTCCACTCGCGACGATTCTGCGCCGCAAACTGATACCCTTGGAGTACTCAAACCACCACGAAACCGAGGTAACTCAGTGATGTGTTGTCCGTGACTTGTGCAAATTTGATGCTTGCTCCCGCTCTCAAACCATCGGCATCATAGACCAGATCGCCTGCAAACTGGTCATAAAGAATGCGGTCGCTCGTATTGACCGTGTCTATGTGCAGGTTCTTGACTAAAAGAGCCTCCGCGTTCACCCCAGCAAATTGGCAAACCGCACCGAATAGATCCTGTCCCGTCCCAGCATGTGGGCGATGAGGCTCTGGTGGTCGAAGAGGCCGCGCATGGCCTGGTGGCGCAAGTCGAGGCCACCAGTGGTGACGCCGAAAGCGGGCATGATCAGGCGGCGGCCATCGGTGGCAAAGCAGGCGCGGCGCATGTATTTTTCGCGGCGGCGGACGGTAGCGGAAGGGTGCAGGTGGCCGGCGATTTCGCCTGCGGTGGCGTTGAGTGCCGGTTCGTGGCGGAAGATCAGGCCGGAATGGGTGAGTTCGTCCATCGACGCGCCGGGCAGGGCGGTGGTGCCGTCGGGATCGTGGTTGCCGTTGATCCAGATCCATTCGCGGCCGCGCGCCATGGTCTCGATCATGCCGCGAAACAGCTCGGGCATCAGGGCCGAGCCGACGCGGTCGTGGAAATTATCGCCAAGGCTGATGACGGTTTTCGGATTATGCCGCGAGATCACCGCATCGAGAATGCGCAGTGTCGCCAGCGTATCGTAGGGTGGCAGCATCATGCCACGGCGGGCAAAGGCCGAGCCTTTTTCCAGATGCAGATCGGAAACGACGAGAATATCGAGATCGGGCAGATAAAGACCGCCGAGCGGATCACAGACGCCGATCACGCCGTTGACGACGATGCGGGCAGACAGCGCCGGATTGTCCGGAAGGGCAGAAAGGGCATGGGCGATGCGGTGCATGTGGTTTCCGGCGCGGCGTTGTTTTCAGTGTCTGATCAAGCTTTATGGCGATGCCGTGGCCACTACGTCCGCAAACAGTTCGTCGGCTGCTTCGGCGAGCAAAAAGTCCTGCGCATCGCCATTGACCGCTTCCTTGCCGATTTCCAGCATGACCGGAACGGCCAGTGGCGAAATACGGTCGAGCGGCCGATGGGTGATATGGCCTTTGATTCGCGATAGCATATCGCCAAGCCGCTCGATTTCCAAAAGTCCGGTGGATGCGTCGTTGCGGGTGGCTTCGAGCAGGATGTGGTCGGGCTCATGGCTGCGCAGCACGTCATAGATGAGATCGGCCGAAACCGTCACCTGCCGCCCGCTCTTTTCCTTGCCGGGATGGCGCTGATCGATCAGCCCGGCGATGACGGCACAGTTGCGGAAGGTGCGCTTCAACAGGAAGCTCTCGTTGAGCCAGGCTTCGAGATCATCGCCGAGCATGTCCTCGTCGAACAGATCAGCAAGGCGCGGGCGTCCGGACGTGAAGGCCGCGCCCAGATCCTCAAGCCCCCAGACGGCCAGCGAATAATCGGTGGCGACGAAGCCGAGCGGTTTGAGCCCGGCGCGGTCGAGCCGCCGGGTGAGCAGCATGCCGAGCGTCTGGTGGGCGAGCCTGCCCTCGAAGGCGTAGATCACCATGTAATGGCGGCTGCCGCGCGGGAAGGTTTCGATCAAAAGCTCGTCCTCCTTCGGCAGCATCGAGAGGTCTTTCTGCAACGACAGCCAGTCGCGCACCTGATCGGGCAAGGTGGCATGGCGGCTGGGATCGGCGAGCATCTTGCGGACCTGCTGGGCAAGATAGGTGGAGAGCGGAAACTTGCCGCCATTGTAGGAGGGAACCTTCGGGTCGAGCTTGAAACCCTGGCTGACCAGGCATTCGCTTTCGCGGATACCCTCAAAGCGCAGGACCTTGCCGGAAAACAGGAAGGTATCGCCGGGTGACAGCATTTCGATGAAATATTCCTCGACCTTGCCGAGCGGCATGCCACCGCGTCCAAGGGCGCCGCGGGCATTGTGCTTGACCATGCGCACGTTGAGCATCGGCGATTCGATGATGGTCCCGACATTGAGGCGGTATTGCTGGGCAACCAACGGGTTGGAGACACGCCAAAAGCCTTCTGGTGTCTTGCGGATCTTGGCGTAGCGTTCATAGGCGCGCAGCGCATAACCGCCGGTGGCGACGAAATCGACGATGCGCTCGAAGGTTTCCCAGGTCAGGGTGGCATAGGGTGCGGCGCTGGTGATCTCGGCGTAGAGCGCCAGTGGATCGAAGGGCGCGGCGCAGGCCATGCCGAGCACGTGCTGGGCGAGCACATCGAGCGCGCCCTTGCCGACGGGCGGCGTGTCCTGCGCGCCGATATAGTTGGCGTCGAGCGCTGCCTGGCACTCCATCACCTCGAAGCGATTGGCCGGCACCAGGATAGCGCGGCTCGGCTCGTCCATGCGGTGATTGGCGCGGCCGATGCGCTGGGCAAGGCGCGATGCCCCTTTTGGCGCGCCGACATGGATGACCATATCGACATCGCCCCAGTCGATACCGAGATCGAGCGTCGAGGTAGCGACGACGGCGCGCAGGCGGTTTTCGGACATGGCCGCCTCGACCTTGCGGCGCTGGCCGACATCGAGCGAGCCGTGATGCAGCGCAATGGCTAAATTGTCGTCGTTGATGGTCCAGAGCTCCTGAAAGACGCGCTCGGCCTGGCTGCGGGTATTGACGAACAAAAGCGTGGTTTTGGTCGCGCCGATCGCCTTATAGATATCGCCGATGGCATAGGCGGCGGAATGGCCGGCCCACGGTACCCGTTCGTCCGTCCGCATGATCGAAATTTCCGGCCGGGCACCGCCGGTGACGGTGATCAGCCCGGCATGATTGTTTTCGCCGGGTCTCTGGGGGGCGAGCCAGCGTTGCAGGTCCATCGGATCGGCAACGGTGGCCGATAGGCCGATCGCCTGCATTGCCGGCGCCAGCTGGCGCAGGCGGGCAAGGCCGAGCGAGAGAAGATGGCCGCGCTTGGAGGTGACCAGCGAATGCAGTTCGTCAAGCACCACATATTTCAGGTCCTTGAAGAAACGCTCGGCCTCGCCATTGGCAAGCAGCAGCGCCACCTGTTCCGGTGTGGTCAAAAGGATATCCGGCGGATTGAGTTTTTGGCGCTGGCGCTTGGCGGCGGGCGTATCGCCGGTGCGGTTCTCGATGCGGATCGGCAGGCCCATGTCGCCGACGGGCTTCATCAGGTTGCGCTCGATATCGACGGCGAGCGCCTTGAGGGGTGAGATGTAGAGCGTGTGGATGCCGGTGAAGGCCGAACCCGGTGGGATTTTTTCGCGTTCTGTCAGGGAAACCAGAGAGGGCAGGAAACCCGCAAGCGTCTTGCCGGCGCCGGTTGGCGCAATCAAAAGCATGCTTTCGCCGCCCTGAACGCGGGAGAGAAGCTCCAGCTGATGCGCACGCGGCTGCCAGCCCTTTTCCGCGAACCAGCGCAGGAAGGGCGGGGGCAGGAGCATTTGCGTCTCCGCGCGCGGGATGGAATCGATCTGGTTCACATGGCGGAATGTAGTGCAAATACGGGGGAAAAGAAGCGGGGCGAGACAGGCGGGTCTGCTGTTTGCCGGAGGAGCTGCAGGAGGGAAGTCCGGCTACGCTGCCTGTCCCGCCTTTGTTGTGTGTGCCGGGCTTATGTTTTGCCGCTGCTCAGCGGCTTGCTCGGACGGCCGGTCGACCCGATACGCCTCGATGCGGTTCCTGCCGCGGCTCTTCGCGACATACAGCGCCGCGTCGGCCCGGCTCATCAAATCGTGCATCGGCAGGCCGGTGCTGGCGGCAGCCGTTCCGGCGCTGATCGTCACGGGAATATCGGTCTCGCCGACTTTGATTTTCAGCGACTGGATGGCATTGCGCAGTCTCTCGGTGACCTCCTGCGGATCGAGGTTGGATGCGGCGGGTAGATAGAGGCCGAATTCCTCACCACCAAGGCGTGCGAAGATTTCACCCTGGCGCAGGTTCAGCGCCATTTCCTTGGCGGCGCAGGCAAGCACGATGTCGCCTGCGGCATGGCCAAAGGTGTCGTTGACGCGCTTGAAGTGATCGATGTCGATGATGACGAATGCGTCGCCCGCAAGCGGCGCGGCTGGCAGCGCCAGGAAGAACCAGCGGCGATTGCGGATCTGCGTCAGCGCATCGGTGTCGAGCAGCGCCGTCAGCGTTGCTTCCACCCGTTCCTTGACAAAAACCAGCGAAAACAAGGCTATGGCGAAATGGCAAAGGATGAGCAGGAAGAAAGCGTCGCGCGGATGAAGGGGGGCTGCATTCGATCCGGTCATGCCAAGGATGACGAGCAAGGACAGGACCGCCGCCACGGTTATCGCAATCGTGAGCGCATATCTGGCTGACAGCTTTTCGCGCCGCGAATCATGGATCAACGTAGCGGCCGAGCCCATCAGGAATACTAGGGAGTTTGTTTGAAAAATGCTTGCGCGCCACAGATTGTCGAGGTGAAATCCGGTTAGGAGCGCAGCAATCGTAAGGCCCGAAGGGACTGCAAGCGCAAACCAGTCCAACGGCCGCCTGTCACCGCCGCTCAGCCGTCTCATGCCGATCCAGAATGCGGCATAGCCAAAAGTTCCGACTGTGAAACTCGACAGCGTCCATACATGCAGTGGTAGAGCCTGCTTCTCACCAAGACCCGCAAATGTCGAGGCGACGGCGAGCAGGGTAAAGGCGGCGGTGAGAATGCCGAGCCCGTGACTGCTCGGCGATTGCCAGCGAACATACAGGAAGCAGAGCGCACCGATGAAGAATGACGACTTGTGAAGAAGCAGTACGGTCGCGAGGTCCAAGGCTGGTATCATCCGCAGGTTAGGGCATTTGAGGTGCCGTATAACAGTCTTCGATTACCGAATTCTGAAACACACCCACAAAGCCCTGGCAGGGTTGGCGCGCCGCTGCCTTCGTCACCGGCAGCATGGCTTATGCCGATGCCCCTTCATTCCAGCGCCGCTGCATTTCTTCCGGCGTCACCTGTTCGATGGTCTGCTACAGCATCCAGCGATGGCCGTAGGGATCGAGCACCTGCGCCACACGCTCGCCGAAGCTTTGATCTGCGGCAGGCCTCAAAAGCGTCGCTCCGGCGGCAACCGCCTGCGCCACGGCTGCATCGGTCGACGCCGTGTCTATGTGGAAGGTGACGGGCGAGCCGCCGATCGTGTCTGGCGACAGGGCGCCGAAATCGGGATATTCATCCGCCAGCATCATCAAGGTTTCGCCGAACCGCAATTCGGCATGGCCGACGCGGCCGTCGGACGGGTCGGTCATCCGGAAGATCTCTTCCGCGCCAAAAGCTTGGCTGTAGAACTCGATGGCTTGGGCTGCATTCTTCACGACGAAATAGGCGCTGACTTTGCGGGCAACAGTGAACATAGGATGCTCCTCCTTGACTGGTTCGTATATTAACGTTACGTATCGTAATGATATGAGTCAAGATGCAAATACAGAACCGAAGAAACGCGGCCGTCCGCCGAGTGAAGCTGCTCAGAAACGCGCGCTTGAGGCTGCCCACGATATCCTGATGGCGGACGGCTTTGGCCGTCTGACCATCGAGGCCGTGGCGGCGCGCTCCGGCGTCGGCAAGCCGACGATCTATCGCTCCTGGGCGAACGCGCAGGAACTGGCGATGGCTGCATTGCTGGTCAATCCGATGCCGCAAGCCGAGGCAATGGGGGCGACGGCGGAAGTCGCGCTCCGTGCGCAGATGCGGGGTCTGGTCACAGCCTTTGCCAGCACGCGCGGCCGCCAGATCACCATGGCGCTGGCGGCGGCCGATCCGGAAAGCGAATTCACCAAGGCATTCCGCAATCAGGTGATCCTGTCGAGCCGTAATGCCGGCCGCACCATCCTCGAGCAGGCGCTGGCAAGGGGCGAGATCACCCAGCCGATTGATCTGGAGGCCCTGCTCGACATGATCTACGGGCCGGTGTTCTTCCGGCTTTTGGTCGGGCATCGTCCGGTCTCGCCGGAATTCGGCGATGCCGTGGTGGCGACCGCCCTGCGCGCCGTTGCGCCTTCAGGAGCGTAACGCTCCGGCTTCCTCACATCGCGATATAGCGGTCCTTGCGGTGGTTCATTGCCAGCGTGATGTTCATGACGACGGCGCCGGCGATCGAGCAGGCGATGATATAGGGGCTGGCGAGGAAGAACGAGCAGGCAACGATGGCGCCGTCGAATCCGAGCTGGACAAGGCCGGCGCGCCAGCCGAAACGATCCTGCAGATACAGCGCCAGAATGCCGATGCCGCCAAGGCTGGCGCGGTGGCGGAACAGGGCGAGCAGGCCGGCACCAACCACAAGGCCCGCAAACAGCGCGCCGATCAGCGGATCGACATGGGTGATCCCCAGCGCGCGCGGCAGGACTTCGGACATGGCCGATGTCAGGGCGACGGCGATGAAGGTCTTCACCGTGAAGGCAAGGCCCATGCGGCGGAAGGCCAGATAATAGAACGGCAGGTTCACCGCAAAGAAGCAGGCGCCGAAGCTGAAGCCGGTCGCGTAATGGACCAGAAAGGCGATACCAGGCGTGCCGCCGGTCAGAAGTCCGGCGCTGGAGAACAGCGTGATGCCGAGCACGGCCAGCATGCTGCCGGAGATCACGCCCTGGGCGTCATCGACAACCGAATGCCGCTCGGCGCTCGAATTCATCAAGGCCGCAAAGGCTGATTTTGCAGGTGTTGCCATCATCTCACTGTTTCCCGTCGCCTGTATCATGTCCTTCTATCCTCCGGTTTTGCGAACGCAAGCTTTGTGACGAATTTCTCCGCTTGACGGTTCGAATAATCGTGGATATAAATTATCCACGATACAAAAACGGAGGCAAGGCGATGAAGATGGGTGAGGGGGTCGAGCAGGCTATTCACAGTGTCGCCATGCTGTCCGGCCTTTCCGAAGGTGGAGTGCTTTCCGCCGCTGCGATCGCCGAGTTTCATGGCGTCTCGACCAGTTATCTGCTCAAGCATCTGCAGTCGCTGTCGGGTGCCGGTATTCTCGATACGGTGCCTGGCCCGAAGGGCGGATACCGGCTGGCAAAGCCCACGGACAAGATCACGCTTCTGGACATCGTGCTTGCCGTCGAGGGGCCGGCACCGGCTTTTCGCTGCGGCGAAATCCGCCAGCGGGGTCCGAACCCTCTCCCCAATCATTTCTTTTCCAAGCCCTGCACGATCTCGGCCACCATGCTGAAGGCCGAGCGCGTCTACAGGGCGGAACTGGCCAAGACCACGATTGCCGATCTCGGTGTGCAATTGGCCGAAATCGACGACGGATCGATCGTAGCAAGAGGCTGCGCCTTCCTCGAAATTCACGAACGCAAAACGGCTCGCTGAGCCCTCAACACAGGAGAAGACCCATGCAAACTCGCCTCGATATGCCGAAAGTATCGCCGGAAGCCTTCAAGGCTGTGCTGGCGCTCGAAACTCACGTGCAGAAGTCGGGCCTTGAGCCCCGCTTTATTCACCTGATCAAGCTGCGGGCCTCGCAGATCAATGGCTGCGGCTATTGCGTCGACATGCACGTCAAGGAGTCCCGTCATTCGGGATTGAGCGAGCAATGGATCAACCTGCTATGCGTATGGCGCGAATCGCCGGTCTATGATGCCCGCGAGCGGGCATTGCTCGGCTGGGTCGAGGCTGTCACCAACCTTGCCCAGACCGGCGCGCCGGATGATGCCTATGAGACGCTGCAGGCTCATTTCTCTGCTGAAGAGATCGTCAAGATCACGGTTGCAATCGGTACCATCAATGTCTGGAACCGGCTGATGGTCGCGTTCCGCGCACAGCACCCGATCGACAAGCCCGCCAAGGCCGCCTGATCATCAAAACAGCTACGGCGCCGCGCATCCGCAACAGGTGCGGCGCTGGAGAGCGGGAAGGGTTCGTTGCTTTCCCGCTCTCACTTAGGATGCAAAAGGTTGGATGAGGGAGTAGCCGGTGCCGCCCTTGGCAGTGGCGCGACGCAATCCTTGAAGAATGCGCCTTTCGCCCCCTCATCACCTCGCTTTGTACGCGACGTCTCCTCCGCCTGGAGGACGTGCATTTTACAAAGCGATATAGCGGTCAGCACGGTGGTTGATGGTCAGGAACAGATTGAGCACGACGGCGCCGAGCACCGAATAGAACACGACCGGCGGCGTTGTGACGAAAAATGCTGCTGCCAGCACGCAAAGATCGATGGCAAGCTGCACGAGGCCGGCGCGGATGCCGAAGCGCTCCTGCATATAGATGCCGAGAATGCCGACGCCGCCGAGGCTGGCGCGGTGACGGTAGAGCGCCAGAACGCCGTAACCCAGAAGAAGGCCGCCGAGCAGGGCCGCCCAGGCCGGATGAATGCTGGCGATCTGGAACACCTGCCCCTGAACATTGGTCAGAACCGAGGTGATGGCGATGGCAATGAAGGTCTTTACCGTGAAGGCCATGCCGAGGCGCTTCCACGACAGGTAAAAGAACGGCAGGTTGAGCACGAAGAAGGCCAAGCCGAAATTGATACCGAGCGCATAATGCAAAAGAAAGGCGACGCCGGCGGTGCTGCCGGTCAAAAGGCCTGCGCTGGCAAGCACATAGAGGCCCAGGGCTGCGATCAGGCTGCCGGAAAAGATGCCCTGCACGTCCTCGACGGGCGTGTGACGCGTTGCACTGGTATTCCAGAAGCCAAGGGCATTGATGATGCTCATGTCGCGATCTCCGAAGACGGCCAGATAGACGCGCCCGGGCGCACCCGAACGGCAATGATAGGAATGAATGAAGGTGCAAGTGCACCGCAGGTCATGTCGACCGGGCGCCTGTGTGCAGTGCAGCAATTATCGGGAATCTGCCTGGTGCAATCAAGCAAAATATGTAAGCAATGCTGACCTATTTCAACTTCGCAAGAAAACTGCGCTTAAGCCGATCTGCGCGTAAGGAACAGAATGCCGGAGACCGGTTTGCCGCCATCATTGCGAATGGCGGTTTTGCTGACCGCGAGAATCTCAAGCCCAAAGCGCTTGCAGAGGCTCTGAATATAGGTTTCAGAATGGGCGTAGCGCAGCGACGGCCGCAGAATAAAATCGCCCTCGGTGTCCGAATCCTCGACGGAAAAGGCAAACAGGCCCTTGCTGGTCACGAGCTGTGAAGCAATGACGAAGACGCTGTCGAGGCTGCCGAGATACATCAACACGTCGGCGGCGCTGACGAGATCGGCGCGATGGTCCGGCATCTCGGAGAATAGCCCGGATGTTTCCGGCGGTAGCGAAAGATCGGCCTGGGCAAGATGGTCGTAGAGGCCCTTGACCTCTGCCTTCGCCAGCATGTTGCCGGACAGGTCGAACCCTTCCAGCCGATCCGCCTTGTCGCGGATGCGCTCGCCGAACAGGCCGGTGCCGCAGCCAAGGTCGATCACCGCGGCAAATCGCGCTTCGCCCGTGTGACCGGTAATCAGCGCCGCCAGTTTTTCCGGAACGGTGTAATCCAGCTTTTCGACCAGTGCCTTGTCGAAACGGTCGGCATAGTCGTCGAACAGCTGCGCCACATAGATGCTTGACGGCTGATCCGGTGTTTCGGATCCTCCGAGAAGGGCGAGTTTCAGGCCGGCGCCGAAGATATCGTCCGGGTTGAGGTCGAGAACTTTGCGCAGAGCTGAGACCGCCGCCTCTTTGCGGCCGGATTTTTCCTCATAGTCGGCGAGGCGGAACCAGCCGGCCGCCCAATCGGGCACAAGCTCCAGCGCCTGAGTCATCAGGTCGGCTGCATCCGCATGATCGCCGCTATCGGCAAGCATATGCGCATATTCGGCGCGGCGGTCGGCGATGAGATCGCCGGAGGAAAGCTGGTTCAGCATCGTGGTTCCGGGTCTCGATTGCGCGCCGCCGATCGACGGTCTGGGCTTCATGCGCTTGTCGCGTGCAAGTGTAGAAATGGCAAGCGGCGATTTGACGGCAGGTGCGGCCATCCATGTTGATGGCTTGCAGCAGGGGCCATGGCGGCCTATGTGAAGAAAAACAGGAGAATCATGGGCCATGGCCGATGGAGTGAACAGGTTTCTGGGCGATTCGCCCCTTCGGGTCTTCGTCAAGCTGTTGGTGGTCTCGGTCATCGTCGGTTTTGTCATGGCCGTTTTCGGCTGGACGCCGTATGGCATCCTCTACACCGTCCGGGATTTCATCCTCGATCTCTGGCATTCGGGCTTCGCAGCCCTTGGCCGCGTCGGCGATTATCTGCTGCTCGGTGCGGCTGTGGTGATCCCGATCTTCATCATCCTGCGCGTTCTGAGCTTCCGGCGGTAACATGCACGATCAGAATTTCCTTGCCTCCCGGCGCACGTTCCTGCGGGCGGGCGCTGTTTTATCGCTTGGTCTGCTCGCCAGCTGTGGCACGCCCAAGGTTACACCGAGCGGCAATGGCAGCGACCAGACGGATGCGACGCTCGGCTACATCAATGAGCTCAGAAAACAAAAGGGGCTGAAGCCGCTGGTGCGCGATCCGGCGGCAGCGCAAGCGGCATTGTCGCAGGCGTCCCGCATGGCCAAGGCCGGCAAGATGTCGCATCTGATCGGCATGGGAGACAGTTTTCTTTCGCGCATGAAGGGCGGCGGCGTGGCGCTGCCGGCGGCGGAAAACATCGCCATGGGCCAGGACAGCGCCGAAAAGGCCTATGCCGCCTGGTTCCATTCGCCCAAGCACCTGGAGAACATGCTGGGCCCGAACTATAGCGGTCTCGGCGTTGCCGTGATGCGCAATCCGGCCTCCGGAAACCGGCCCTATTGGGCCATGGTGCTCTCGACCAGCTGACTTGGTTTCGCAGCGCCCCTTGTTTGGGCCTTGTCGATACCGCCTCATGCTTTCGGCAATCATGATTTGACGGCCGGGCTCAACCTGTTCTGTTGTTTGGTGGCCTCGTCCTGATTGTACTGGTCCCGCGCGGCTCGGCTCATGCGTTCTTGCGGTGAATCATGCTTAGATCCGCACCAGTTGGTTCGCCTGCGGCAATTCTCTCTCCATCATTCCTGTGCTTGTCACAGGAATCCAGCCACGCGACGTCCGTCGCGTGAAAGGAGTCTAATGCACCGCAGACGCGGCGCTGCTGGATCCCCGCCACGAGGGCGAGGACGACGGAGGAAAATAGGCGTCGAGACGCAAGTTAGTCAGGGATGAACCAAGGGGCACCAAAGTTCGACATTACGCCTTTGATGCCCAGTAATCGGTGCGGCTGCCGCGGATGTCGCTGATCGAGGTCAGCGCCTCGCGGTCGCAGAGCGCCGACAGGCCGCGGACGATCTTGCCCGGCAGCAATGGGCCTTCATAGACCATGCAGGAATAGAGCTGGACGAGATTGGCGCCGGCGCGGATCTTTTCCGCAGCCGTTTCAGCCGACGAGACACCGCCGACGCCGATGATCGGCAGGTTCGGGCCGACGCGCTTGCGCATCTTGGCGAGCACGATGGTGGATTTTTCAAACAGCGGCTTGCCGGAAAGGCCGCCGCTCTCCTTGGCCTGCCGCTGGTCGCGCAGCCCGTCGCGCGACAGCGTCGTGTTGGAAACGATCAGGCCGTCGAGATGATGCGCCAGCGCCACGGCGGCGATATCGTCCATGCCTTCTTCGGTCAGATCCGGCGCGATCTTCAGGAACACCGGTACGCGGATACCAGCCTTCCTGGCTTCGTCATCGCGGGCGGCGAGGACGGCGGAGAGCAGGGCGGCAAGGCTTTCGCGCGCCTGCAGGTCGCGCAGGCCGGGCGTGTTCGGCGAGGAGATGTTGGCGGTGAAATAGCGGGCGACGCCGTAGAAGGTGCGGATGCCGGTGACGTAATCGGCGATACGGTCGGCGCTGTCCTTGTTGGCACCGATATTGACGCCGATCATCGCCTTGCGATCACAAGCCTTGAGGCGCTGGAGTGCGGCCTGATGACCCTCATTGTTGAAGCCGAGGCGGTTGATCACTGCCTCATCCTCGACCAGCCGGAAGATGCGCGGCTTGTCGTTGCCGGCCTGCGGCTTGGGTGTCACCGTGCCGATCTCGGTAAAGCCGAAACCAAGCCGGAGCAGCGCTTCCGGCACCTCGGCATTCTTGTCGTAACCGGCGGCAAGGCCGATCGGGTTGGCAAAAGCGAGGCCGGCAACCGTTTGTGCCAGACACGGATCGGCGGGGGCGGCGCAGGCGGGAACGAGGCCGGTCTTCAACCCCTTGATCGAGAGGCCATGGGCAGCTTCCGGATCAAGCAGAAAGAGGCCGCGGCGGGCCAGCGACTGGAAGACGTCGATCATTGGTCAAGCTCCGGGAAGACATGGCTGCCATCAGCGCCGAGCGGCAACGGTTTTTCCCAGATGACCGCATCAAGCGGCAAGGTGGCAAAGAGATGCGGAAACAAGGCGCCACCGCGCGAGGCCTCGTAGACCAGCTCGTCGCCCAGCTTTTCGCCATCGACCGCAACGAGCAGCAGGCCGTCCTGACCGGCGAAATACAGTGCGGCGGTCTGCTTTACCTGATCCTCGGTCGAAAAATGGATGTAACCATCGGTCAGATCGATGGCGGCACCCTTGAATTCTCCGCTGCCACGCGCATCCTGCCATAGAGTTGCCGGAACGATTTTATAGATAATGCTGCGCATGCCGCCGTTTCCTGAAAGCTTGGACGATATCCTTTGCGGGATTGCCGCAATCTTCTGCGAATGTCCACCGGCAAGCGGGACGGAAGCCTGATTTTTGGCGATCGACGGATTTTTGTTGAGCAAGGAGAATGCGATGAACAGGATGCTGATGCCGGTGGTTACCCTTGGCGGTGTGTTTGCGGCGTTTGCCGCCTTGGCGCAGGAGCCGGCTCCCGGGCGTTATGCCATGCAGAAGACCGACAGCGGCATCGCGCGGCTGGATACGCAGACCGGCGAGGTCTCGCTCTGCCAGGAAAAGAACGGCGACATCGTCTGCCGGATGGCGGCCGACGAGCGCACCGCCTTTGAACTGGAACTGGATCTTCTGACCAAACGCGTCGAAACCCTGGAAAAGGCAGCGTCGGAAGGCCCATTGGGCATCAAACCAAGGCTTCCAACGAAGGAAGAGATTGACCAGACGATGGGCGTCATGGAAAGAATGATGCGCAGTTTCATGGGAATTGTGAAAGATCTGGAAAGCGAGGAAAAGCCACCGTCTGACAAGACGGAGGACGTGCCTCAGAAGACCTGACCGGATCTGGACGGCACAGCGGACGAATTGGAGGATTTTTCCGCCGTGACGGGCCTTGCGGCCGTGCTCTTGGGAGGGAGCGTCATGACGTCAGGATTGACCATCATCATTGCGGACGATCACCCGCTGTTTCGCGGCGCCATGCGCCAGGCCTTGGCGGGCATGCCTGGCAACCCGGCGATCATCGAGGCGGGCGATTTCACCTCGGCGCGGCAGGCGGCGATCGACAACGCGTCGGCAGACCTGATGCTGCTCGACCTGACCATGCCGGGTGTCAGCGGGCTTTCGGGACTGATTGCGCTTCGGGCGGAATTCCAGAGCCTGCCGGTCATGATCGTCTCGGCCCATGACGATCCGGCAACCATCCAGCGCGCGCTTGAGCTTGGCGCATCCGGTTTCCTGTCCAAATCCGCCGGCATCGACGAAATCCGCCAGGGGATCGATACCGTGATGGCCGGCGACATCTTCACGCCACCGGGCTTCCAGCGCGGCATGGAACACGAGCCGGAAGTGGCGGCACTGCTGCACCGGCTACAGACACTCACCCCGCAGCAATCGCGCGTGCTTGGCATGCTCGCCGAAGGCTTGCTCAACAAGCAGATCGCGTACGAACTCGGCGTCTCCGAAGCGACGATCAAGGCACATGTCTCGGCCATTCTCTTGAAGCTCAATGTCGACAGCCGGACGCAGGCGGTCATTCAACTGGGCAAGATTTCGGCCGTGGTGGCTTGAGGCAGCCTAACGCCCCGCCACATGCTTTGCGGGGGCGATATTCGTGTTGATATCGCCTCGCTCTTGGCTCGATTGATGGATGTCGATGACGATGTCCCTGCCGAGCAGGGACAAAGCGCGCATGAGCCTCCAGACAGAGTAGTCGCCGACGTTGCCGTTGACGATTCTTGAGATATCCGGCTGCTTCATGTTGGTCAGTTCCGCAGCGGCTTTCTGGCTCAGAACCTTGTCCTCGATAGCGAGAGCAATCTCATTTGAAAGCAGAAACTTGACCCGCATTTCCGCAGGGTCGCTATAACCGCGGTCCTTGAGATAGTTCCCGCTTCCTAATTTGGTCGGTCCAGCTGCAGGGTCCGTCATTGTCTTGCCTATTCCAATTCTCTTCGTTTTCGCCGCGCATTGTAACGTTCGTGTAGCAATGCCCGATTTCCAGCATAGAACTGGTCTGCCTGACGTTTTCTCTCCAAGAGCCGAGCAACCTGTTCCTCCGGAATTTCGCCACCCTTTTTCGACTTCTTCATACCTGCATCGATCAGGATCACCACCTCGTCGTAATTCGCAAGATAGTATGTCCGGTATGTGTTGCTGTCGTGGAAGACGCGGAGCTCTTCGATCCCCTTCGCATTCCCCGATAGCGCCTGATGATGCCTTGCAGGCAAGCGCCGAAGGTTCTGTACGGCGGTTATCCGGGCATCGAATCCCTCCACCACGTCGAGCGGTTGAGACAAGTAGTCTTCTTCAACACGCCGCGACAGGAAAACGACTTCCTTGATATCCACGGCATCATCAGACGTCATTTCATTACCCAATTATAGTGTTATTGCTATAAAAAGAAATCCTTAAGTTCATCACTCCGCCGCCGCCTTCATCGACACTGACAGCTGCGTCAGCCAGGCTCGCATCGAGGCCGGGCGGACGGGTTTGTTTTGCAGGGTGATACCGTCGCGTTCCGCGCTGGCACGCACTTCCGGAGAGCGGTCGGCGGTCACCAGCAGCGACGGGATGTCGGTACCGAAATAGAGCCGGATGGCCTGGATCATGTCGATGCCGGTACCATCATCCAGGTGATAGTCGGCAATGATCGCGTCGGGGCGCAGGTCATGAACGGTCAGGCCCTGCTGCCAGATGTCGAGAGAGGGCGTGGTGGTCACATTGCAGCCCCAGCCCTCCAAGAGCAGTTTCATGCCCTCCAGGATCAGCGGTTCGTTGTCGATGCAGAGTACGCGCAGACCGTGCAGCGGCTCGGCGGTGCGAATGGGTTCGGATGCGGTGACCTTGACGCTGCCGGCGGCCGTGCGATCGATCGGCATTCGGACGCGGAAGCGCGTGCCCTTGCCGGGTTTGGATTGAAGATCGACACTGTGGTTGAGGACACGCGAGATGCGGTCGACGATCGACAGGCCGAGCCCAAGGCCGGCTGCGGTCTTGGCGCCTTCGTCGAGGCGGGCGAACTCCTTGAAAACCGTGCGGAACTTGGATGCCGGGATGCCGATGCCGGAATCGAGCACCTGGATCACTGCGTCGCCGCCCTCGCGGCGCACACCGACCAGGACCTTGCCGGTCAGCGTATATTTGATGGCGTTGGAGACGAGGTTCTGCACAAGGCGGCGCAAGAGGTTGGGGTCGGTGCGCACCGTCAACGAGGTCGGCATGACGGTAAGCTTGAGGTTTGCAGCGCGGGCGACGGGCGCGAAATCTGTCTCGATGCGGCGCAAAAGGTCGTTGAGCGGTACGGATTGCAGGCGCGGCTTCATCGCGCCGGTATCGAGCCGGGAGATATCGAGAACGGCGCCGAGAATGGTTTCGACCGATTCCAGCGACGAATCGATGTTCTGCACCAGCATGCTGTTTTCCGATTCCCCCAGACGTTCGACCAGTGACGACGAGTAGAGGCGGGCGGCATTCAGCGGCTGCAGGATATCGTGGCCGGCGGCGGCGAAGAAGCGCGTCTTGCCGATATTGGCTTCCTCGGCGGCGGCGCGGGCTTCGGCCACTTCCTTGTTGACGCGGGTGAGTTCGCCGGTGCGCTCGGCAACGCGCAGTTCCAGCGTTTCGTTCGCCTGTTTCAGCGCCATGTCGGCGGCGACGCGCTGGGTAATGTCGGTATAGGTGGTGACGATGCCCTTGTCGGGCATGGCATTGGTACGCACCTCGATGATCCGCGCGCCGCCCGATAGTTCGAGCAGAAAGGGCTTGTCGAGCGTCAGGAAGTTGGCGACGAGGCGCTTGCCGTCTTCCTTACGGATATCACCACGCTGGGTGAGCATCGAGACGATCTCGGCCAGCGGGAAGCCGACCTGCCCGGCGCTTTCCGGCAGGTCGAGCAGCTGGCGGAAGCGTCGGTTCCAGATGATCAGGTTGTTGGAGCTGTCGAAGACGGCGATGCCCTGGTCCATCTGCGACAGCGCCGTCTGCAGCATGTCCTGATTGTATTGCAGCGCCTCCGATGCCTGATCGAGCAGCCAGGCGGTGTCCGACGAGGTATCGTCCAGCCGCTGCAGCACCAGCGACAGAACGAGCCGGGCGGACGACGAGCCGATGGCGCTGCCCAGCAGCTGTTCGGAGAAATGGATCAGCCCCATATCCGCCGGCAGGTGATCCTCCAGCCAGCGGCCCGATTGGCGCTCGTAGGTCTGGAAGGAGCGCTGCATCCGTTCCTGGCCGAGATAGCGGGCAATCGTGGTTTTGAGGTCAAGCACGGTAATCTTGGTCTTGCGGCCGCGAAACGCCTTTTCGGTACGCGATTTGCGGCGGATGAACACGCCGGCCTGCAGCCGCTCCAGCGGTTTGGGCGCCCGGGTGAGGGAGCCGATGACATAGGCGATCACGTTGACCAGCAAGCTGAGCGCCGAGGCATTGACCAGTGGATCGGCCTCGGGACCGGAAAACACGGAGGTGAAGGGGAAAAGGAAACCGAGCACGGTTGTTGCGACGTGCGAATTGTCCGGTCCGCCAAGGCTCGGCAGGAACAGCAGATAGGCCCAGACGATAAAGCCGAGCGTCATGCCGGCAATGGCGCCGCGGGCGTTGGCCTGCCGCCAGACAAGGCCGCCGAACAGGGCAGGCGCCATCTGCGAGATGGCGGCGAAGGCGAGAAGGCCAAGCGAGGCAAGACCGGCGCTCATGTCGGCGGAGCGGTAATAGGCATAGCCCAGCAGCAGAACCACGAAGATCGCCGTGCGCCGGACATTGAGCAAGGTGCCGGCCACATCCTGCGACCCACCGCGGCCCATCAGATTGCGCCGCAGGAACACCGGCATGATGATGTCGTTGGAAATCATGATCGACAGCGCCACGGACGCGACGATGACCATGGCCGTCGCTGCGGAAAACCCGCCGATGAAGGTGATCATGGTGAGTACCGGCATGTCGGCGGCAAGCGGTAATGTCAGCAAGTAGAGATCGGCATCACCGCTGCCGGCAAAGGTCAGCACGCCGGCGATTGCCACAGGCAGCACGAACAGGTTGATGGCGACGAGGTAGATCGGAAACAGGATGCCTGCGGTGCGCAGGTCCTTTTCCGTCCGGTTCTCGACCACCGTCACATGAAACTGCCGGGGCAGCATGATGATGGCAAAGGCGGAGAGGACGATGAGCAGGATCCAGCGCGGCAGCGGTGTCTGATAGTGCAGCGCCGTCATCACCTGCTGGTTGGCAAGGGCCTTGGCCCACAGGTCGCTCGGGCCGTCGAACAGGAAGAACACCACGTAGAGGCCGGCAGTGACCAGAGCCAGCAGCTTGACCACTGATTCCATGGCGATCGCCAGGATCAACCCGTCCTGATGCTCGGTCGCATCGGTATGGCGCGTGCCGAAGACAATGGCGAAGCAGGCAAGGAAGAGGGTCACCAAGAGCGGCAGATCGATAAAATCCTGGCCGGAACCGATACCATAGCCGCTGGTATCGACCATCGCCGATACCGAACTCGATACGGCCTTGAGCTGGAGCGCGATATAGGGAATGGCGCCGATCAGGGAGATCAGCGCGACGATGGCGGCAACCATCGGGTTCTTGCCGTAGCGCGCGGCGATGAAATCGGCAACCGAGGTCAGTTTTTCGGCTTTGGCGAGCGCGATGATCCGGCGGATGACCGGCAGGCCGATGGTGAACATCAGGATCGGGCCAATATAGATGCCGGTGAATTCCAACCCGCGCTCGGCAGCAAGACCGACGCCGCCGAAATAGGTCCAGGAGGTGCAATAGATCGCCAGGCTTAGGGCATAGACCAGCGGCCTGCCTCTTCCGGCAGGATCGGTCTTGCGCGCCTTGCGATCGCCATAGCTTGCCACCGCAAACAGCAGCAACAGATAAGCGAAGGCGGCCCCGAAAATGACCGAGCCCGAGAGCATGTCTCCTCCTTGTCCTCCACCAGAGCATAGGACAAGACGGAGGCGAAGAAAATCGGGCCGGTCTAAGCCTTAAGTCAAAGAAACGGCAACTGTTTCTCCGTTGATCGTGATAGGGGGATGCCGCGTTATTTTTGGTGGCGCGATTTACATGATTTCGATTTCGGCTAGCATCCACTGTGCACCCGGCTGCGTAAAACAGGCAGGCACAGCTGGTTCTAGATCACAGACAAGGAGAGAGTAATGCTGAATGAATTCAAGGCATTTATTGCCCGGGGCAATGTCATGGACCTTGCGGTCGGTATTATCATCGGCGGCGCGTTCACGCTGATCGTCAATTCGCTGGTCGGCGACATCATCATGCCGGTCATCGGCGCCATCACCGGCGGCCTCGATTTCTCCAATTTCTTCTTCCCGCTCTCGAGCAAGGTAACGGCAACTTCGCTGGCTGCGGCACGCGAGCAGGGCGCAGTTTTCGCCTATGGCAACTTTCTCACAGTGGTGATCAACTTCCTCATTCTCGCCTGGATCATTTTCCTGATGGTCAAGGCCGTCAACAAGATGCGCGTTTCGCTGGAAAAGCAGAAGAACGAAGAACCGGCAGCGCCGCCGCCGGTTGACGTCCAGCTCCTCACCGAAATCCGCGATCTCCTGAAAACACAGCGCGTATAAGGCGCGTTTCGGGATCGTCAGGCGGATGCCGATACATCACCAAAATCGATAAATCCGTCACCGAATATCGCGTGATCGTGATGTGAAAAACCGCTAGAAGCGGCGGGCCAACAGGAGCCCGCCGATGACGATACTTGCCAGCCTCAGCCCTCGATCGCTTTCCGCGCCGGAAAGCGGCATTGTTGAATTGGTGAATTATGCGCGCGGGCGTGAGGGGCTCATCCCGCTCTGGGTCGGCGAGGGCGATCTGCCGACACCGGATTTCATCTCAAAGGCAGCTCAGGAGTCGCTGTCCGCCGGCGAGACCTTCTACACCTGGCAGCGCGGGATCCCGGCCTTGCGCGAGGCGCTGTCACGCTATTACCAGCGCCATTTTGCCAAAATCCTTTCGCCAGACAATTTCTATGTGACCGGATCCGGCATGCAGGCGATCAAGCTTGCCATCGAGGCCGTGACCTCGCCGGGCGACGAGATGGTGTTTCTGACCCCCGCATGGCCAAATTTTGCCGCCAGTGCCGAACTGTCCGGCGTGCGCGCCGTCGCTGTGCCGCTGAGCTTCGAGGACGGCAAATGGCAGCTCGACATTGGCAGGCTGGAAGCGGCGATCACGGAAAAGACACGGGCGCTGTTCGTCAACACGCCGTCCAACCCCACCGGCTGGACGGCCACGCATGAAGACTTGCGGGCCATTCTGGCGCTGGCGCGCAAACATGGCCTGTGGATCATGGCTGACGAGATTTATGCGCTCTATTCCTACAATGGCGACCGCGCACCGTCCTTCCTCGACGTGATGGACGAGGACGAGCGCATCCTGTTCGTCAATTCGTTCTCGAAGAACTGGTCGATGACCGGCTGGCGGGCCGGCTGGATCGTGGCGCCGCCCGCGGCTGGCCAGGTGCTGGAAAACCTGATCCAGTATTCGACATCCGGCGTCGCGCAATTCATCCAGGCAGGCGCCGTCGTGGCGCTTGATCACGGCGATGCGTTCGTTGCGGAAAACGTCGCCAAAGCGACCCGTTCGCGCGACCTGCTTTGTGACGCGCTGATCGCTACAAACCGGGTGCAGACGCTGAAACCGGACGGCGCGATCTACGCCTTCCTGAAGATCGATGGTGTGACCGATGCCCGGCGCACGGCGCTGGATATCGTCGACAAGACCGGCGTTGGCCTTGCACCCGGAACCGCTTTCGGAGAGGGCGGATCGCTGTTCATGCGCGCCTGTTTCCTGCGCGATCCCAAGCAGATCGCCATCGCGGCCGAACGGCTGGCGGGCTATATCGCCGCCCTCTGAAGCAGCTTCGGCTTCATTGCATCGCACAAAAGTCTTGTGAAACGCGTCGCGAACGGGTTTTATCCCGCTCACTTTGAACAGTGCAGGAGCAGGCAATGGCGGTATTGGTAACGGGCGGCGGCGGTTATATCGGCAGCCACATGGTCTGGGCATTGCTCGATGCCGGCGAAGAGGTCGTCGTCATCGATCGCCTGTCGACCGGTTTTCGCTGGGCGATCGCTCCCGAAGCGCGTTTCTATGAGGGCGATATCGCCGATACAGCCCTTTTGCAGCAGATCTTTGCTGACAACGACATCGATTCCATCATCCATTTCGCCGGCTCGATCGTCGTGCCGGAATCGGTCGCCGATCCGCTTGGTTACTACGAGAACAACACCGTCAAATCCCGCAGCCTGATCGCCAGCGCCGTCGAAGCCGGTATTCCCTATTTCGTGTTTTCCTCGACGGCAGCCGTCTATGGCACGCCGGATGTGCTGGAACCAGTGACGGAAAGCGTCAACCTCAAGCCGGAATCGCCCTATGGCTCGTCGAAGCTGATGACCGAGATCATGCTGCGCGACACCGCAGCCGCCCATGCCTTCACCTACACGGCGCTGCGCTATTTCAATGTTGCCGGTGCCGATCCGAAAGGCCGCAGCGGCCAGTCGACGGATGCGGCGACGCATCTGATCAAGGTTGCCTGCGCTACCGCACTCGGCAAACGTTCGTCGATGAGTGTGTTCGGCACCGACTATCCCACCCCGGACGGAACCTGCGTGCGCGACTATATCCATGTCTGGGATCTGGTTCAGGCGCATCTGAAAGCCTTGCAGCGCATGCGCGCCGGTGGCGGCTCGCTGGCGGCCAACTGTGGCTATGGCCACGGGTTCTCGGTGCTGGAAGTGCTTGATGCCGTGCGCAAGGTGCATGGTGAGGATTTCCCGGTAACGTTCGCCGAACGCCGCGCCGGCGATCCCGCGATGATCGTCGCCAACCCGGCGCTGGCCAAGCAGGAGCTTGGCTGGGTGCCGCAATATGACGATCTGAACGGCATCATCCGCAGCGCGTTGGATTGGGAATTGCATCTGATGCGGAAAAATTCCTTCTAAATTACAGTATATTAGGTGTCTTTTGGAGACTGTGACCGGGTAACCGGAGATAACGAGGGGTAACCTCTCCAGTTTGACGACAGTTTCAGGTTCTAGGGTACCGGTCAGAGTAGACTGACTGGACCTAGAGCATGATGGAGTTTTCGCGCCTTAAGAATCGTGTGACCGCAAAGCCAGATGCTTTGCAGTCGGAGGCGCCGCGTGGCTCCAGCTACGCCCGATCAATGGCCCACCGCAATTCCGCTTCCTCTCGCCAAGCCATCGCCGGTACCGCCGGCGATCGTCTTTGCGTCTAACGGGAGGGGCGGATGAAAGCTGTCATTCTGGCCGGCGGCCTCGGGTCGCGCATCGCCGAAGAAACCCATCTGCGGCCGAAGCCGATGATCGAGATCGGCGGGCGGCCGATCCTCTGGCATATCATGAAGCTCTACTACGCCCACGGCGTGCGGGACTTCATCATCTGCTGTGGCTTCAAAGGCTACATGATCAAGGAATATTTCGCCAATTACGGCCTGCACATGTCGGACATCACGTTTGACCTGTCGCAGAACTCGATCGAATTTCACCGCCAGAGCGCTGAAAACTGGCGCGTCACGCTGGTCGACACGGGCGAGAATTCGATGACCGGCGGCCGCCTCAAGCGGGTCGCGTCCTATCTCAAGGATGAAGAAGCCTTCTGCTTCACCTATGGCGACGGCGTTAGCAATGTCGATATCGGCAAGACCATCGCCTTCCACAAGACCCATGGCAAGCAGGCGACTGTGACGGCAGTCCGGCCTCCGGCGCGCTATGGCGCGCTGCAGCTGGAAGGCACCGAAGTCCAGGGCTTCATCGAAAAACCGGAAGGCGAAGGCGGCTTCATCAACGGCGGCTTCTTCGTGCTTTCGCCCCGCGTCATCGACCGGATCGACGCGGATCATTCAAGCTGGGAAGGGGAGCCCCTCATGGGACTGGCCAAGGACGGCGAGTTGCAGGCGTATTTCCACGAAGGCTTCTGGCAGCCGATGGATACGCTGCGCGACAAGAACCATCTTGAGAGCCTGTGGCAGAGCGGCACCCCACCCTGGAAGAGCTGGTGATGACAATGACAAACGAATTCTGGCGCGGAAAACGGGTGCTCGTCACCGGGCATACCGGCTTCAAGGGCAGCTGGCTGACGCTGTGGCTGCGCGAACTGGGCGCCGATGTCTCGGGCCTGTCGCTGGCACCGCAGACCGAACCTTCGCTGCATCTTTTGCTCGGCGGCGGTGTGGAGGGGCCGGGCATCATCGATATCCGCGACCGCGATGCCGTTACCCATCATGTGTTGAAAACCAAGCCGCAGGTCGTCTTCCATTTGGCGGCGCAGGCTTTGGTGCGGGCGGGGTATCGCAATCCCGCCGAGACTTACGATATCAACGTCATCGGCACGGCTAATCTGCTCGATGCCCTGCGGTTGTCGGAGGATGTGCGCTCGATCGTCGTGGTGACCACCGACAAGGTCTACCACAACGCCGAGACAGGCCTTGCCTTCATGGAGAGCGACCCGCTCGGCGGCCACGATCCCTACAGCGCCAGCAAGGCGGCTGCGGAAATCGTCGCGGCGAGCTACCGCGCCTCGTTCTTTGCAGCCCGCAAGATCGGCCTTGCCACGGCGCGTGCCGGCAATGTCATCGGCGGCGGTGACTGGGCCGAAGACCGCCTGATCCCGGACGCGGTTCGCGCCTGGCAAGGCGGTGAGACATTGCAGGTGCGCCGTCCGCGCGCCGTGCGCCCCTGGCAGCACGTGCTTGAGCCACTCGGTGGCTACATGGGATTGGCTGAGCGTCTGTGGCAAATGCCGGATGGCTCCGAGAGCTACAATTTTGGTCCGGATCATGGTGAAGCGGCCTCTGTTGGCGCAGTCCTCAAGATGGCCGAGCGGCACTTTGGCGGCGGCGCGATGGTTCTCGGTGACGGCACGGACGGGCCGCACGAAGCGGGCTATCTGGTACTCGACAGCGCCAGGGCGCGCGCCGATCTCGGCTATCAGCCGCGTTGGCGGCTGGCGGAGACCGTCAAGCGGACGATGGAGTGGTATAAGGGGCAAGGGCAGGGGCATTCAGCACTTGACCTGTGCCTTGGCGATATCCGCGATTTCGCCGGGCTTGCCGCCAAGGACGAACCTCTGCGGGCCGCCGGATGAGCGCGCGGTTTACGGCGCACGAAACGCCGCTTCAGGGGCTTTGCGTCATCAGCCGCAAAACCCTTTCGGACGATCGGGGTTTCCTGTCGCGGTTGTTCTGCGAAGAGGATCTTGCAGCCTTCGGCTGGCAGGGACGCATCGCCCAGCTGAACGAGACCGGTACGCTCCACAAGGGCACGGTTCGCGGCATGCACTTCCAGCGCCCGCCCCATGCCGAGATCAAGCTCGTCACCTGCACCCGCGGCCGCGTCCTCGATATTACCGTCGATATTCGCGCGCAATCGCCGACATTTCTTCAGCATTTTTCCGTTGAACTGTCGGAGGACAATGCCTGCTCGCTGCTGATTCCCATGGGTTTCGCGCATGGCTTCCAGGCACTGACTGATGATGTGCGGATGATCTATGCCCATTCAGAGCCCTATGCGGCTTCTTCCGAGGGGGGGCTCAATCCGCAAGACCCCGCACTCGGCATCGACTGGCCGTTGCCGGTCGCCAACCTGTCGCCGCGTGATGCGGCGCATCCCTTGCTGTCGCCGGACTATCGTGGAGTAGCCGCATGAAATGCCGTCACTGCGGATCGACGCATATGGTGCCCTTCCTCGATCTCGGCACCGCGCCGCCGTCGAATTCCTATGTCAATGCCGATGAGCGGCACCTGCCGGAACTTTGGTATCCGCTGGTGATCCGCTGCTGTGAGGAATGTCGCCTCGTGCAGACCGAGGATTTTGCCGACCGCGAGACGTTCTTTTCCTCGAGCTATGCCTATTTCAGCTCGTTTTCGACCTCGTGGCTTAATCACGCCAAGCGTTATGTCGCCGACATGCAGGCCCGTTTCGGCCTGACCGAAGCTTCCCATATCGTCGAGGTCGCCGCCAATGACGGCTATCTGCTGCAATATGCCAGGGAGCGCGGCATCGGCTGCCTCGGTATCGAGCCGACCGCAAGCACGGCTGCAGCCGCGCGCGCCAAGGGCATCGAGATCGTCGAGGAATTCTTCGGTGCGGAACTTGGGGAAAGGCTCGCAGCAGAGGGCCGTTCCGCTGACCTGACGGCCGCCAACAATGTTCTGGCCCATGTGCCTGATATCAACGATTTCGTCGCTGGTTTCGCACGTCTGCTGAAGGAAAACGGTGTTGCCACCTTCGAGTTTCCGCACCTGCTGAATATGGTGCGCGAGGCGCAGTTCGATACCGCCTATCACGAACACTATTCCTACTTGTCGCTGACATCCGTCAGCCGCGTCTTTGAAGCCAATGGCCTATCCGTCTTTGATGTCGAGACGACACCCTGGCATGGCGGCAGCCTGCGGGTATTCGCACAGCGCAGCGATACCGGAAAACATCCGGTCACTGCAGCCGTGGCGGCCACGCTGGGCGAAGAGCACGCCGCCGGCATGCTGGACAACGGCTTCTATACCGGCTTCCAGGAGGCTGCGCAGTCTGTGCGCGACGGTTTCCTGACATTCCTGATCGAGAGCCGCCGGGCTGGCCTGAAAGTCGCAGCCTATGGCGCCGCGGCCAAGGGCAACACGCTGATCAACTTCTCTGGCGTCAAGCCTGACCTTTTGCCGTTCGTCGTCGACAAGAACCCGGCCAAGCAGGGCCTCCTGCTCCCCGGCAGCCGTATCCCCGTTGTCACTGAAGAATTTCTCAAAGCCGAAAAACCGGAAAGAGTTGTGATACTGCCATGGAACCTTCAAGCCGAAATCAGACAGCAGCTTTCGTATATCAGCGATTGGGGTGGCAAGTTCGTGACAGCGGTGCCGGCGCTGACGGTGCATCCTTAGCCGAAGGCGTTACCGGCGATCTGCCGGAAGTCACCGTCGAAGCGCCGGTGAAGAAAACCGATACGCCTGGCATGAAGATCGGCTGAGCAAGAGGCGCCGCCTATTTGCCGCTATCGCCGAGGATGTCCAGTTCATGCTCGATCGAATGTTGGATCAGGCGCGCCCAGATATCCTCGTAGAAATCGGGTTCAAGCCCGGCCTTTTCGGCGTTGCGGCGTGCATTTTGCCGGACTTGATCCACGCGCGACGGAATATCCGCCTTCAACCCGGCCGGTTTCTTGATCTCGGCCGCCCGCCCGATATAGCCCCAGCGTTCCTGAAAGAGCGCTATCAGGGCTTGATCGATGCGGTCGATCTCGACACGGATCTCTGCCATCGAGGCACAGTCTGCCGGGCTTTTCTGCATAAGGCTCTCCGGATGCTTCACCACGGCACTGCTGCATCGCAAGACCGCATGCGACGGTGCTTATCAAGCCACGCATCCGCTGAAAAGCCGAAAACCCGAACGGACGTCAAAGGGTCGCGGGCAAGCCTCGCGAAAGGCGCTGCCGCTAATGTACGGCAAACGGAGAAATTTCATGTTCGCGCAGCCGAAACTGACGATTTGTGTACCCTCGCGGAACCGCCAGCCCTATTTCCAGGAAACGATCAGAAGTCTGCTGGTGAATATGCGCACGGATGTCGAGTTCGTGTTCGCCGACAATTCCGATGATGCCTCAATCATGAACGACTTTATGGAAGACGTTCTTGGCGACCCGCGCGTGAAATATCTGCCTTCTGTGGGCCGGGTCTTGCCGATGGTCGAGAATTGGGATCGATGCGTCGAGGCTACCACCGGCGAGTTTGTCTGCATGATCGGCGATGATGATTACGTCGATGTCGATGTGGCCGACCTGATCCGCCGCTGCCAGGCAGAATATCCGGCAACCGACGTGCTGATCTGGAGCCGGATGACCTTCAACTGGCCCGACAACCGGCCGCAGCATTGCAACATCGCTGCCAATCTCGACACCGGCGTCTATCGGGTACCGCGCTCGACAGCCTATCACGAGTTCTTCTCCTGGAGCGGCGGCAAGCCCAGCCCCAATATGGCCTTCGGCTTCTATCACGGCGCGGTGTCGATGCGGGTGATGAACAAGATGAAGGTGAAGTTCGGCGGCAAATACTGCGAATACCCGGTCGTCGATTTCGAGAACATCTGCAAGGTTCTGGTGACCGCCGAGCATATGGTCTATTCGGGCCGCCCTTTCTCGGTCCTCGGCTCCTGCGCCAAGGCCAATTCGGCGAAGATCAAGACGGCTGAGAAGATGGAAGAGCAACTCGCGGTCTTTACTGCGGAGACCGGCCGCAACATCGATGATGACCCGCACATGAAGGATTTTCCTTTCCCCACGACACTTGGTTTGACGGCTTGTATCGCGCAGGTCCAGCACTGGTTCCTGTCGCGTTATGGCTACAGCCCTATGAAGGGATGGGAGGCCAATTTTGCCGAAGCCTGTGGTTACAGCTGCAGCCTCATGTCTACCTCCGAGGACAATGACAGAGCGATCGAGAACTATCGCAACGTCTTTTCCAAGTGGAAGGGCGGCCAGTACCTCAAACATTTCAAGCCTATCGATTTTGTTGATCCGGTAGGCGCACCGTTCTTCACCGGCGTTTCCGATAACCAGCTCTATATCGATGAGGAAATCGGCGGCGTCTGGACGCCGGCGGAGCTCTATCACTTCGTCGCCCAGATGCTTTCGCCGCAGGAGGCGATGGTGCTGAACCTCGCCGAGACTTTCAAGGCGGCCTGACGATGGTATGGGGCGGCGTGACCAGACAGGCGGATGATTTGAATGCCACCGGGCCGGTGAGCGGCCAGTGTCTCGCGGCTAAGGCAGCGCGGTCGTTATGGTACAGAAAAGGATGCAAAGCATGATTCAGAATGAAGTTCTCATTCCCGCTTCGGCCAAGGAAGATTTTGCCACCAAGGGCTATACGATGCTGCCGCAGTTTTACGACGCGCAGCGCGATATCGCCCCGATCCAGGAGGGCATCCGCATCATCCTGGAACTGATGTGCCGGAAATACAAAGTCGATGCGCCGACGGACACGTCGTGGAACGCGATGACCAAGGCCTATCCGGCGCTGATCGCTGAGAACCGCGCCTGGGGCGGCGAAGTCTACGATGCGGTCAAGCAGATTCCGGCCTTCATGCAGATCGTCACCAAGGCTGTGAACCAGACGGTGTTTCAGCACCTGCACCCGGGGTCCATTCCAGGCATCGCGGCTGGCGGCTATGGCATCCGTATCGATAACCCGGGTGAGGAGAAGTTCCGGGCGCAGTGGCACCAGGAGTTCCCTGGCCAGCTTCGCAGCCTTGACGGCATCGTGTTCTGGACGCCGCTTCTGCCGGTGACGCCGGATATGGGGCCGGTCCAGATCGCTGAAGGCTCCCATGCCGAAGGCTTGATCCCGGTCTATCGTGACGACGCCGGCCTTGGCAAAAGCGGCGCCTATGCGCTGTACATGGACGGTGCCGAGGAGCGTTTGGCAAAATACAAAACAGTTGCACCGCTCACCCAGCCGGGCGACCTAATCCTGATGGACTTCCTGACCATGCACCAGGGTGGACATAACGTATCCGCCATGCCGCGCTGGAGCATCCAGTTCCGCTATTTCAATTTTGCCGATCCGCTCGGCACTCGCATCGGCTGGTGCGGCTCGTTTGCAGCCGGCGTCGATTTCTCGAAGGTCCTGCCGGAACTGGTGACGGACGGGGAGACCGCAGTATGACCGCATGCCGGGTCTGCGGATCGCACATTGCCAAGGCTTCCTATGAGGCCTCGGCACCTGCCCTGACATCGATGATGGCCTTCATCGATATTCCGACGTTGGCCTATGTCTGCGAGGAATGCGGCCACGCGCAATGCGCCGATCTGCCGGATATCGAGAGTTTTTACGATACGACCTACCGGATTTCGCTGGAATCGGATGATCACGACCAGATCTTCGCCGTGGGCAGGGACGGAACGCCGATCTATCGGACGGACCATCAGGCTGAAATCGGTCTGCGCCTCCTGGATCTGCCGCAGGACGCGTCCGTTCTCGACTATGGTGCCGGCAAGGCGGACACGTTGCGCAAGATGTGCATGGCGCGTGATGATCTACATCCGCACGTCTTCGATGTCAGCCGCGACTACGTGCCGGCATGGAATAGCTGGGTGAAGCCCGAGAACCAAGCGAGCTATCGCGTGCCGGATGCATGGGCTGGCCAGTTCCAGGCGATCATCAGCCATTTCGTTATCGAGCATGTGGCCGAGCCCGTTTCCTTCCTGAAGACGCTGCGCGGGCTGCTTGCTCCTGGCGGCCGGCTTCTTCTGTCCATGCCGGATGTGGCCGCCAATCCCGGTGATATGACAGTTGCCGACCATCTCAACCATTTCAGCATCGCGTCGATCAAACGGGCGCTGGCACTGTCCGGTTTCATGCTGGAAACGGTGGATAGTACTGCGTTTCCGGGTGCGTTCTTCATCGTGGCGGTCTGCTGCGAACAGCTAGTGACAAGTGCTCCCGACCGCCAGGAAGCCGCCGACGCCGCAAGGAAAGCCAAGGAAATCTGCGCCTTCTGGAAGCAGGCGACTATTCGCCTGGATGACGCGGCCAAGCAGTTTTCTGGCAAGCGCGCCGCGGTCTATGGCTCCGGTTTCTACGGCAGCTGGATCTGCAGCCGGATCGAAGCGGATGTCGATTTCCGGGTCTTCCTTGACCAGAACCCGAAACTGCAGGGTTCCGTTCACTTCAATCGGCCGGTTCTGTCGCCATCGAAACTTGATGATGACGTCGATGTCGTCTTTGTCGGCCTCAATCCGCTGAAGGCACGCGCGGCCATCGCCGGTCAGGCGGCCCTCCACCGGCCGGGTCTCGATCTCGTCTGGATCGACGGCTGACCGCATAGCCCGGCAACCAGCCTCGCGAAAGGCTTTGTCGATAGTTTCACCCTGTCGAATTGTCTCAGGACGCTGCCATGGTGGTGGCCCCTGCCGGCAAAAATTGGGCAAGCTTGCACGGATCATGAGCCGGAATATCGTTATCTCACAGTCGATGTATTTTCCCTGGGTGGGTCTGCTGGAGCAGGTTCGCCTGGCGGATGTCTTCGTTCACTATGACGACGTGCAGTATTCCAAGGGCAGTTTCAGCAACCGTGTCCAGGTCAAGGGCGTCAATGGCGTCAGCTGGATGACGCTGCCCTTGCGCGACTATCATCTCGGCCAGCGGATCGATGAGGTGATGCTTGACGACCGCACCGACTGGCGGAGCAAACATCGCGAAATCCTGCGTCAGGCCTACCTGAAGGCACCGTTTCGCGATGAGATGCTGGGCGTGGTGGATCGCGTTTTCGCGCAGGACGCATCATCGGTTGCCGATGTTTCGCGCCAGTCCATGCTGGAGCTCTCCGTCTATTTCGGCCTGGACCGGCCGCAGTTCCTCTCGTCGCAGGCGCTGCCGGTGCCTGGCACCAGCAGCGAACGGGTGTGCGACATCGTCGAGCATCTGCAGGGAACGGTTTATATCACGGGGCACGGCGCACGAAACTATCTGAACCATGGGCTGTTTGAGGAGAAAGGCATCTCCGTCCAATACATGCGTTACGAGCGCACGCCCTATCCACAATTGCACGGCGATTTCACCCCTTATGTGACCGCATTGGATCTGATCGCCAATTGCGGTGTGGCGGGCGCCGGGTTGATTCATTCGGGAACGATCGGTTGGAAGGAATTTACGCAATGACGACAGAAAATCTCGATGCAGTCACATCCGAGTATCTCCCGAATGCCGCGACGGCGATCGAGAATGATCTCATCCTCAACTGGTATCCGGAGCGCATCATCCGGCGGTTCGGCTCGGTCGGCTCCATTCTTGAACTCGGCATCGGCCATGGTTATACGCCGGGTCTCTTCAACGCGGCCTGCGATCGTCATGTGATCATCGAAGGCTCGCAGCTGGTTATCGATCTCTTCAAGGAAAAGAGCCCGGATTTCGCCGGCGAGGTCGTGTTCTCCTATTTCGAGAATTTTGACACGGACGAGCGCTTTGACGTCATCGTCATGGGCTTCATTCTGGAACATGTCGACGATCCGGGCATGCTGCTTGACCGCTTCAAGCGGTTTTTGAAGCCGGGCGGGCGCATCTTCGTGGCGGTTCCCAACGCCAAGTCGATGAACCGGCGGCTTGGTGTCGAGCTTGGCAAGATCGATGATATCTACGATCTCAATGCCAACGACCATGCTCTTGGCCACAAGCGTCAATATTGCCGCGATACGCTGAAGCAGGAAATGCAGAGCCACGGTTATGCGGTCAGCCTTGAAGAAGGTATTTACCTCAAGCCGCTGCCACTGGCCGTCCTGAAGACATTGCCGGACTTTCAGGAAAATCTTGATGCAATGCTGCGTGTCGGTATCGATTTCCCCGATCTTTGCGTCGCGCTGTTGATGGAAGCCACCGTGCAATGAGGACTGCTGCCATCATCGGCGCACGTTCCATGCTCGGCAGCCAGTTGATCAAGCGGCTGCAGCAACGGGGCATCGCGACGGTGACCATCGGGCGGTCCGAGACGGACGATATCGTCTTTGACCTCATGGCCCCGGTTGCTCGAGCGTCTGTTGACGTGACGGCCGATGTCGTTTTCCATTGCGCGGCGAGCTTTGCCGGCGACAATGACGACGGGTTCCACCAGAACTTCGCCGCGAACGCGGCAAGCGCGGTCGCAGTGGCTGGATTGGTACGGGATTTGAAGGCGACGGCGCTGGTCTACGCTGGATCTGCCTCCTCGGACCAAACATTGGATCCCGGTAATTTCACCTCCTATGGATTGAGCAAGGGCATCGCCGAGCAGATTTTCGGCTGGGCACTGCAAAGGCAGAACGTTCGCTTCTGCAGCCTGCGTTTTTCTCAGCTGTTCGATACCGAAGGCCGCTGCTGCGACCATCAGGCGTGGTTCGGGCGGATCATTGCCTATGCGGCGCAAGGGCAGGACATCCGCATGCCCCGATCGGATGGAGTCCGGAATTTCCTGCATGTCCGGGACGCGGCCGATCTGATGATCCGCGCCGCCGAACGCGATGTGGCAGGTGTTCTGGATGTCGCTCATCCGGAATCGCTGACGATAGAGCAGATTGCCGATATGGCCTTTGATGTCTTCGGAAAGGGCGGCCGCTCAGTCATTGCGCCTGAGAAAACGCCGTTCCGGCCGATCCACTTTCCTGATTCCGCAAAGGCTTTCGAGAGAATGGATTTCGAGCCTGCGATCAACATGCGCGACGGCATCACGATGATCCGGGATGCGCAGACGGCGGCAGCTTTTGGACCGATGGACCTGACATGACGATGTTTGAACCGAAACAGCCGGGAGACATGATCACCGTCGTGGTGACTGCGGTCGGCGCGCTGATCGGGCAGGGGATCATCCGCTCGCTGCGTTTGTCGGGACTTTCGGTGCGCGTCATCGGCGTGGACCGCGATCCGAACGGCATTGGGCCCTACTGGTGCGACACGTTTTTTGCCAAGCCGGTAGTTGACGAGAGTTCAGACGCCTACCTCGACTTCTGGAAAGGCATGCTGCTCGACGAGGCCGTCGATCTCGTCCTGCCGGGGCTCGAACTCGATATCCTGTTTTTCAGCCGCAACCGGGAAGCTTTCGCTGATCTTAAAACGCGCATCGTCCTCAATGATCCCGGAGTTATCGAGCTGGCGCAGGACAAATGGGATTTCGGTCTCGAACTGGAACGGCTCGGACTGCCGGCCATTCCGGCGCTTCTCGGAGCAGGCTGGACGGATTGCGTTCGGCAGCTGGGGCTGCCGCTGCTGCTGAAGCCCCGCCAGGGCAATGGTTCCCGTGGCATCGCCGTGTTACGCGACGAAGATGATTTCAACTATTGGAGCCACAAGAGCAGGGACGAATTCCTGATCCAGAAATTCATCGGCAGCGACGAGCAGGAGTTCACCGTTGGCGCCTTCGGCTTTGGCGACGGCACGGCATTGCCGCCGATCATCTTCCGGCGCAAGCTCTCTGTCGCTGGCAATACGGCATATGCCGAGGTTGTCGAACATCCTGTCCTGGCTGAGGCGGTGACTCGGCTGGCTGCGATCTTTAAACCGGTAGGGCCGACAAATTATCAGTTTCGCATGGACGACGAGACACCTTATCTTTTGGAGATCAACCCGCGCTTTTCCAGCAGCACGTCGCTGCGCGCCGCATTCGGCTATAATGAAGCTGCAATGTCGGTTGAATATTATCTTCGGGGGCAGAGGCCGCTGGCACCGGAGATCCGTTCCGGGCGCGGCTGGCGCTATTACGAAGACCTTGTGGTAACATGATCGCGATCATTTCGGACGTTCACGGTAACCTCCCCGCACTGAAGGCGGTGTTGGAAAAGATTGATGCTCTCGGCTGTGAAACGATCATCTCGCTCGGCGACGTCGTGGGCTATTACGCGCAACCGGGTGAATGCGTCGATCTGCTGCGCGCCCGGGGCGTCGTCAACATCCTCGGCAATCACGATCACTACATCGTCAGCGGCGAGGGTTGCCCGCGCTCCAAGCTGGTGTCCGATATCACCGAGTACCAGCGCGGCATCATCTCGCCGGAGCAGGTCGCCTGGCTTGCGCAGTCGCGTTCCTACATCATCGACGGTTCGACCTATTTCATCCACGGCGGTTGGCAGGATCCGATCGACCAGTATCTCTATGCGATTGCAGAGACCGATATTCCCGAAGGGGCCGAGACATTCTTTGCCGGGCATACGCATGTCCAGGTTCTACTCGATGTGAACGGCAAGACGTTCTGCAACCCCGGTGCCGTCGGCCAGCCGCGCGACGGCGATCCGCGCGCTGCATTTGCGATATTCGAGGAGGGGCGCATCGAGTTGCACCGCGTCGACTACGACATCGACGAGACTGCATTCCATATGAAGGAGGCCGGGTTTCCGGCCAGATGCTACGAGAATCTCTACATCGGTGCGCAGATCGGTGGCCGGATCGACAAGATCACGCTGGCGGTGTGACTGCAGGGGCTGTCTGCCCCTCGCGGGGGCTCATTCGCAAACAGGACACAGAAATACAAAAGCCCGTCCCTTGCCTCAGCAAGGGACGGGCTTTTGAACAGACATGAACTGAGCGTCAGGCGGCGTCGGGCAGGCGGACGCAGTATCCGCCCGGCGACGACGCAAGCACGAGCTTGCCGTTGATCACCGGATCGACCTGGAAACGATCGTTTTCCTTGAGATAGTCATTGACCGCGGTCAAAGGATCGTTGCCTCTGAACCAGGACTTCGAGCGTTTCTTCGGGGCCTGGTCTTCGGTCAGATGACCTGCCGCCGTGTCGGCCACGACGAGGTAGCAGCCGGGCGTCACCAGAGCACCATAGGCACGGCATTCAGCCAGCACATGGCCGTAGGAATGGTCGCTGTCGAGTACGACCATGACCCTTGCACCTTCCGGTATGAGATCGCGCACGGCCTGCAAAGTGCTGTCATCGACGGAGCCGCCTTCGATAAGGACGATGCGGCTTGCCATCGGATGCGTCTCGATCGCTTCACGGTTATGGGCACGGATGTCGATGTCGACACCGATCACCTTGCCCTTGTCGTTGCCGGTCATCGCCAGCAGCGAGGCCATGAAGATCATCGAGCCGCCGCGTGCGACGCCGGTTTCGATGATGATGTCGGGCTTCGTGTTCCAGACGATTTCCTGCGTTGCCATGATATCGGCCGGCAGCTGGATGATCGGAACGCCCATCCAGCTCCAGAGGTAGGAGTAATCGTAGGCATCGAGCGTCAGCATCGTGTCGATCGACTGCTTGAAGGCTTGCGTGTCCTTGCCAAGCGCCAGGCACATCTCCTGTCTGTGCGCTTCAAATTCCTGGCGATCGTCTTTGGTTGTCATGGGATGTGATGCCTTTGTCATTCAGGACGGCTGCGAGCGGTGCGCCGGTGTTTCAAGCGGATTTCGCCAGGGGTGGTTCGCCGGCTGTCCGGCTGTCGATCAGGTTGATGATCACGCCGGTCACCCGGGCGATCTCATCCTCGGTCATGTCGTGGTAGCTCGGCAGGTTGATGGCGCGTTCGGGGATATCCCAGGCATGCCGGTTTTCGCGCCGCTCCGTAAACATCGGCAGGCTCGTCAGGGGATGAAAGAAGACACGCGCGTCGATGTTGGCGGCGCTGAACGCCTGCTGCAGCATTTCGCGGCTGATGCCGATATCGCGGTCGAACACGGCGGTTGGCATCCAGGCGCCGTTGACGGTGCCGGTGTTTTCGGGGTTGAGGCTGATGCTCTGATAGGCCTTCAACCTCTCGGCATAGCTGGCCAGGATCTCGCGCTTGCGGGCGATCAGGCTCTCTACGCGCTCAAGCTGGGCGCAGCCGAGTGCGGCCTGGATGTTCGACATCTTGTACTTGAAGCCGACATCATCCGGCCAGAACTGCTTTTTCTGGTGACGGGCGCGGCCGTGATTGCTGAGCGTCAGCACTTTTTCGAACAGGGCGTCGTCGCTGGTGACAAACATGCCGCCTTCGCCAGTCGTCAGCGTCTTGGTGCCGTGGAAGGAGAAGGTGCCGAACGTGCCCATCGAGCCGGCGCGGCGGCCGTGCCATTCGGAACCGATCGCCTCGGCCGCATCTTCGATGACCGGAATATTGTTGCGCCGGCCGATGTCGAGCAGGCGGTCCATATCGCAAAGGTTGCCATAGATATGGGTGGCGATGATCGCCTTGGTCTTTGGCGTGATGTGACGTTCCACGTCATCGGGATCGATACACCAGCTATCGGGAAGGATATCGACGAAAACCGGGGTGGCACCGAGATGCACGACAGGGGCAGCCGTGGCTATCCAGTTGGTATCGGCGAGAATGACTTCATCACCGCGGCCAATCCCGAGAGCGGCAAGGCCCATGTGCATGGCGCCGGTGCAACTCGATGTGGCAATCGCATGGGTAACGCCAAGATGCTGGCGGAAACCGTTCTCGAACCGGACGATATAGTCGTAGCAACGCTCGCCCCAGCCATTGGCGGCGGCATCGGCGGCATAGGCGACTTCCAGGTCGGTGATCGAGGGCTTGGTATAGGAAATTCTCGGCGTCTTCTCACTCATATGGCTTTGCCGTCCTTGCCAAGCAGGGTGCCGCCGCAGATCAGCCCGACCGGCGTCAGGATCGGCTTGATCATCGTGTAAAACTCCGCGGCGTCGCGAGCCCCGCCGATGAAACGGTCGATCAGCAGTGCGCCGTCATGTAAGCCGCGCCGCGTATCCTTTGGCCGGATCTCATGGAATTCCGGGCGAAAGAACGGCGCAAGATGGCCGCCTTCGAATCCCTTCAAAGCGGCGAAATAAGCGTTGCCCTTGTTTTTGTAGGTTTCCCGGCCGGTTTCCATCATGCAGTCGATCACCGTTGCGCGCACGAACGCCTCGCTGCCGCCGGACCAGGGCGTATCGAGTTCACGCAGTACATGGAACTGCACTTCGGCGACCGCTCCAGTGAGGCCAAGGCCTGAGTGGAAGGGGAAATTCCAGGGATGAACCGGCGGAGCTGCCGCAAAAGGCGAGGTACTGACAGCCGACATCGGCCGGGCGCTGAAGGCGAGTTCGTTGGAAAACAGCAGGACCTTGGCTGCCCATTCATATTGTGGCACCGGTGTCGACCAGTCGCTTGGCTGCGGCAATTGCAGCAGCGCGTCTACCAGAGAACGGCGGATGGCGGCATGATGGAGGCCGTAAGGCATCTTCGGCACGTTGAGGCTGTTTTCCCAGTAAAAGAAGGCCTTCAGCATGCCGGTCTTGTCGAGTTTGTCGATGTGATAGCGGGCAGGGATGGCGATGGAGCTTGCCTTGCCGGGCTCGGCATGACGGTCGATCTGCAGGACATTCCACGCGAGTGCGTCAACGTCAGGAGAGCTGGTTTCGAGATAGGCGACCATCGTCGCCAGTTCGCTTTCGATGACATCGCCGGGGTTGACCAGTGTCACCCAGTCGCCCTTGGTGGCTGCGACGGCGTGGCGCCACAGGAGTTGACGGGTAATTCCGGCGGGCGCGTCTGTTGTCGCGACGCGTGTCTCGCTGGCGGCAAGGCCGGTGAGCGCGTCGCAGAGCGATATATCGGCAGGTTTTGCGATGACGATCTCAAAGTCCGCGCTTTGGTTCTCCAGGAGCATTGTCACAAGCGGCAGGGCGTCCTGCGCGGCGGTTTCCACGGGAATGCAGATCGAGAGTTTGGTCATGGCTTGCCTCGTGCGTGTCGCGGTCGCTGCCGAGCCGCCACCGCGAGCGGCGATTTCGGAAGCTGGTCACATCAGCAGGCAAGTACCTTCTGCACAGAGGAGGGTGCGGTCCTGTCTCTCAGCGGAAGCCATTGCCTGCTGATGTGTGCTTTAGAGGTAGCGCGGGAAACTTGAGCGAAGCTTTGCATGACGGTCGCCCGGCGCTTTAAGCGCCGAGCGAGAGTTTGATGGCGAAGCCGATGACGGTGACGGTCAGCACGCCCAGAAACCACAGGCCGACGAACCAGAGGAGCTTTTTGGAAACGCTGTTCTCGTCTGGCATCAGTGATAGCCCTCTTCGGGATCCATCTTGCCGCGGAAGACCCAGTAGGCGTAGCCGGTGTAGATCAGGATGATCGGCACGAGGAAGGCGGCCCCCCACAACAGGAAGGCAAGGCTGGAATCCGGCGCTGCAGCATCCCAGATGGTCACCGAAGGTGGCACCATATAGGGGTAGAAGCTGATGCCTATGCCGGCAAAGCCGAGGACGAACAGGCCAAGCGCGGCGAGAAAAGGCTGGGCATCGCGCTTGGCGCGAATACCTGTGAGCAGCAACGCAAAGCAGCCGAGCACCAGCACCGGGACGATGATGCTGAAGATTGCGGTCGGCCATTTGAACCAACGCTCCAGATAGATGGGCTCGAGGAACGGGGTCCACAGACTGACGATACCCATGGCAGCAATGGTAGCAAAGCACGTGCGCAGCGCAATCTTGCGGGCCTTTTCAGCCAGCTCTCCGGTCGTCTTCATGATCAGCCAGGTCGAGCCGAGAAGCGCATAGCCGATCAGGATGGCAAAGCCGGTGGCGATGGAAAACGGTGTCAACCAATCCCACCAGGCGCCGGCATAGGCGCGGTTGGCGACCGGGATGCCCTGGACGAGGGCGCCGAGCGCCACGCCTTGAGCGAATGCCGCAACCATCGAGCCGCCGGCAAAGGCCCAGTTCCACAGGAACTCGCCACGTTTGGTGCGCCAGCGATATTCGAAGGCGACGCCGCGGAAGACCAGCCCAAGCACCATGGCGATGATCGGCGCGTAGAGGGCCGACAGAATGACCGAGTAGGCCAGTGGAAAGACCGCGAGCAAACCGCCGCCGCCGAGCACCAGCCAGGTCTCGTTGCCGTCCCAGACCGGGGCGACGGAGTTCATCATCACATCGCGGTCGCGTTTTTCCGGAAAGAACGGGAAGAGGATACCGATGCCGAGATCGAAACCGTCGAGAATGACATAGGCGAGCACCGCAAAGGCAATGATGGCGGCCCAGATGAAGGGAAGATCAATGACCATGATGTGTGCTCCCATGGGTGTGTCCGGTCGCAGGCCCCGGCATGATGCCGGAGGTTCTGATCGGTCCGTCGTCGAGATCGGGCGTCGGATCGCGCGGCAGGCGTTTCATCAGCCGCAGGATGTAGAAGGTGCCGGAGCCGAAGACGAAGAAGTAGACGACGATGAAGGCGATCAGCGAGGCAGCGACGGCAGGTGCTGCGATCGGCGAAATCGAATCGGCCGTCAGCAGTTGGCCGTAGATCGTATAGGGCTGGCGGCCGACCTCGGTGGTGATCCAGCCGGCGAGCACGGCGACGAAACCGGCAGGCCCCATCAGGACGGCGGCTCGATGCAGCCAGTCGCTGCTATCGAGCGTGCCCCTGAACCGACACCACAGGCTCCACAGGCCGATACCCAGCATGGCGAAGCCGATGGCGACCATGACGCGGAAGGACCAGAAGACCACAGCGACGGGCGGCTCCAGATTGTCCGGGATGGTGTCGAGGCCGGCAAGCGGCGCGTTCAGATCATGCTTGAGGATCAGGCTGGATAATTTCGGGATTTCGACCGCGTAGTCGATGCGCTTTTCCGCCGTGTTCGGAATGCCGAACAGGATCAGCGGCGCACCGTTGGGATGGCTGTCGAAATGGCCTTCCATTGCCATGACCTTGACCGGCTGGTGTTCCAGCGTGTTGAGGCCATGGAAGTCGCCGGCGAGGATCTGCAGGGGCGCGACGATCGTCGCCATCCACATGGCCATCGAGAACATGGTGCGCGAACGCCGCGGTGCGGTGTTTTTCAGGAGGTGCCATGCGCCGACCGCGCCGACCACGAAGGCGGTGGTGAGATAGGCGGCCAGCACCATGTGCACCAGGCGGTAGGGGAAGGACGGGTTGAAGACCACCTTCCACCAGTCGAGCGGAATGAACTGCCCGACATCGTTGATACCGAACCCGGCGGGCGTTTGCATCCAGGAGTTTACCGCAAGGATCCAGGTCGCCGAAATCAGGGTGCCGAAGGCAACCATGAAAGTGGCGAGGAAATGCAGTTTCGGGCCGACGCGGTGCAGGCCGAACAGCATGACGCCGAGAAAGCCTGCCTCGAGGAAGAAGGCCGTCAACACCTCGTAGCCCATCAAGGGGCCGATGACCGGCCCCGCCTTGTCGGAAAAGACGCTCCAGTTGGTGCCGAACTGGTAGGACATGACGATGCCCGAGACGACACCCATGCCGAAGGCGACAGCAAAGATCGTTTTCCAGAAATTGAACAGGTCCATGTAGACCTGATCCTTCTTCCACAGCCACAGGGCCTCCAGCACGGCGAGAAAACTCGCAAGGCCGATGGAAAAGGCTGGAAAGATGATGTGAAACGATACGGTGAAGGCAAACTGGATGCGAGCGAGCAGCGTCGCGTCAAAACTCTCGAACACGGTACAATCCTTTCGAGGGTTTGGCAGCCGTCGGTGTGTCCGATTTCGCGCCGGCGAGTCCCCTGCCTTTGCGGTTTATCCGGCGCCTGAACCCGTGCGCCATAGTCTGCGCTATTGGTGCAAAAGGTCAATGACAATGCTGCAACCATAGTGTCACACTGCGACAATCGTCCACCTGCGGCAAAGTTGCATCCGGCCAGACGGGGCTCTGATTTGAGCGGCATCGTCCCGAAAAGCGACATCGGTAAAATTTTAATTATCAGCTTAAGCGGCCCGCAAACCCTGCCGTCTATGGTCGGTTTTATCGAAGAACGAAACCTGCCAAGCGATCGCGTTGCACGATGCCAACCGTATCTTTGCCGGGCTTCGATCCAGATGGGCTGCACCCGCCGGTCAAAGCTTTGCCGCGCGTGCAGGCCCGAACATTCGACTGATCGCACGTCGCGATCGACTTGCCTACACTGTCCCGACTTGCCGCAGGAATGTCCCTTCCTGCGGCTTTTTCTTTTTGGAGGCCGTTATGGCTGGGCGAGATAGGCTTCCGCCAGCTCGGTCCAGAACGCGGCGCCGATCGGCAGCAGGTCGTCGTTGAAATTGTAGCCGGGGTGATGCAGCGATTTTTCAGTTCCGGTGACACTGGAGCCGAGGAAGAAATAGGTGCCCGGCCGGTCCTTGATCATATAGGCGAAGTCCTCGCTGCCCATGAAGGCGCGCTCAAGATCGACGACCTTATCGGCACCGGCAAAGCGTATGGCGAGATCGCGGACGAAATCGGTTTCCGCCTTATGATTGATCGTCGCGTCGTAGCTGCGATTATAGTCGACAGTCGCCCGCATGCCGTAGCTTGCCGCCTGGTTTTCGGCGATCAGCCGGATGCGGCGTTCCAGTTCGTCACGCACCTTCGGGTCGAACGAGCGGATACCGACGACGATCTCGGCGCGTTCCGGAATGATATTGCTGGCCGAACCGCTGTGAAACGAACCGACGGTGATGACGGTCGGGTCCATCGGATGGATGTTGCGGGATACGATCGATTGCAGCGCCATGACGATCGAGGCGCCGCAGACGATCGGGTCGGCGGTTTCCTGCGGTTCGGCGCCGTGGCCGCCAAGGCCGTGAACGGTGATCTTCGCCTCATCGACGGCGGCCATGATCGGGCCTTCGCGCAGAGCGAACTGGCCGAAGGGCAGGCCGGGTTCGTTGTGGAGCGCAAACACGGCGTTGCATGGGAATTTGTCGAACAGGCCTTCGTCCATCATGATCTTGGCGCCGCCGAAATTCTCCTCGGCTGGCTGGAAGATCAGATGCACGGTGCCGTCGAAATTCTTGCGTTCGGCGATGGCGCGGGCAGCGCCCAAAAGCATGGTCGTATGGCCATCATGACCGCAGGCGTGCATCAGCCCGGGGGTCTTCGATGCGTAGTCGAGACCGGTTTCCTCAAGGATCGGCAGCGCATCCATATCGGCGCGTATGCCGATCGAGCGATTGCTGGTGCCGTTCTTCAGCGTGGCGACGAGGCCGGTCTTGGCGAGGCCGCGTGTCACTGTATAACCGAGGCCTTCCAGGCACGTTGCGACGAAATTGGAGGTGCGGACCTCCTCGAGCCCCAGTTCCGGATGGGCGTGCAAGTCGCGGCGGATGGCCACCAGTTCGGGCATGGAGTTGGTCAGGTTCACGTTCAAGGTCATGTCAGGTACCACGGGTTGGTATGCGATTTTCGAGATAGCGGAAGGCGAAGACAAGAATTGCTGTCAGGCACATATAGATCAGCGCGAGCAGCAGCAGCGGCTCGTAGGTGATGTAGGTATCCTGCCGCACCTTCGAGATAACGGCATAGACGTCGATAACGGTGATGGTCGCAACCAGCGGCGTCGCCTTCAACTGCAGCACGGTTTCGCCGTTGAGTGTCGGCAGTGCCCGGTGGATGGCGCGCGGCAGCCAGATGCGGCGAAACAGCGTCCAGCGGCTCATGCCATAGGCGCGCGCCGCCTCGATCTCGCCGGCTGGAACGCCAGCAAAGGCGCCGCGCATCACTTCGCCTTCATAGGCGGCAAACGAGATCGTCAGGGCTGCAATGCCGTAGGGCCAGGATTCGCGCAGATAGGGCCACAGGAAGGACTGGCGGATGGCGGGAAACTGCGGAAACAGCGAGCCCAACCCATAATAGAGAAGCCAGAGTTGCAGCAGCAGGGGCGTGCCGCGGATGACGGTGCAGAAGCCTTTCGCCAAAGCTTTTAGCGGCCAGGGGCCGGTCACCTGCACCAGGCCAAGCGGCACGGCCAGAAGAAAACCGAGGATCGACGTGCTGAACAGCATCGCCAACGTGATCATGATGCCGTAGCCCAGCCGCGGCAGATATTGGGGGATCCAGTCCCAGCGCATGAACCAGACGATGCAGAAGACAAGCCCGGCGGCGATCGCCAAAAGAACGATACGGTGCGGCTTGAAGAAACTTTCAGCCGTCGGTAGATCTTCCGGCGTGATCGCCATGGCATGGGTGGTAACGTCGGTGGTGGGTGCTTCGCTCATGACTGCTCCACGAAGCCGCGCCGGGCCCGGCGCTCGATGATCCTGATGACGAAGTCTGAAACAAGCGTCAGCGTCAGATAGAGAACGCCGGCCGCACAGAAGAACAGCAGATAGGCCTTGGTGGAGCCGGCCGCCTGGCGGGTGACCAGCGTCAGTTCGGAGAAGCCGACGACGGCAAGCAGCGCGGTATCCTTGGTGGCGATCAGCCAGAGATTGGAAAGTCCGGGAATGGCATAGGGCAGCATGGCGGGCAGGGTCACCCTTGTCATCACCTTGTAGGGCGACATGCCGTAGGCGCGCGCCGCCTCGATCTGCCCGACCGGAACCGCCTTGATGGCGCCGCGCAACACCTCGGTCGTATAGGCGCCCTGCACCACGCCGATGACGAAGATGCCGGCAACCAGCCCGCTGATATCGACTTCGCCGATACCGATCATGCCCAGGACATAGTTGAGCGCGTCGGTGCCCGCATAATAGAGAAGCAGGATCAGAACCAGTTCCGGTACGGCGCGTACGATGGTCGTGTAGCATTCCATCAGGTCGCGCGTGATTGGTCCGCCATAGAGCTTGCCGCATGCGCCGCCGACGCCGAGCATCAAGCCGAAGGCATAGCCGCCGATGGCGATTTCGATGGAATTCATCAGGCCACGCAACAGCACACCACCCCAGCCGGGCGGCTCAAGGGCCAGAAGGCTCCAGTTTATGAAGGATACAGGATCGGCCATGGGTCCTCTTTACCGGGAGCTCTGCGTCTGCGGCATCACCCCCCTCTGTCACTGCGTGACATCTCCCCCTCAAGGGGGGAGATCATTCTTTTCCCGCATCGGCTTCCATGTGGGGAGGCGCAATAGATGCGGTCAATCTTCCCCTTGAGGGGGAGATGTCGGTGTCGCCGACAGAGGGGTTAAGCCCTCCGCAGGCGCTTAGCTGATCACTGGCCGTAGACGTCGAAGTCGAAATACTTCTTCGAGAACGTGTCGTAGGTGCCGTTGGCGCGGATGGCCTTGATGGCGGCGTTCAGCTTGGCCTTCAGCTCGTCCTCACCCTTGCGGATGCCGATGCCGACGCCGGCGCCGAGGATGGCCGGGTCATCCTTGACCATCCCCTTCAGGTCGCAGCATTCCTTGCCCTGGTCGCTCTTCAGGAACGCGCCGAGTGCGATGCTGTCGGCCTGCACCGCGTCGAGACGGCCGGCGGCGAGGTCATTGTTGGCCTCGTCCTGCGTCTGGTATTCCTTCACGGTAGCGCCATTTTCACCGAAATACTTGTTGGCATAGACCTGATGGATGGTCGACACCTGAACGCCGATCGTCTTGCCCTTCAGGCCTTCCGGCGTGGCTTCGAAGGTTTCGCTCTTCGGGCCGATGACGCCGGTCGGGGTATTGTAGTATTTGTCGGAGAAATCGATGGTCTTCAGGCGTTCCTCGGTGATCGACATCGAGCCGATGATCATGTCGATCTTCTTCGAGGTCAGCGCCGGAATGATGCCGTCCCAGGCGACTGGCGTGATGACGCACTCAAGCTTGGCTTCTGCGCAGATGGCCTTCTCGAACTCCACTTCCCAGCCTTCCCAGTTGCCAGACGCGTCCGGCGAGGTGAACGGCGGATAGGGCTCGGCCGCGAAGCCGACCTTGAGGGGTTCGGCCGCAACGGCACCAGCGGCAACAATGCCGAGAGCGAGCGAAAAGGCGATGGTTTTGAGCGTCTTTTTCATGCTGTTCCCTTTTTTGGTTTTCGTGGTTTTTAGGTTTAGTGGATGGAGCTGATGAATTTCTTCAGGCGTTCGGACTTCGGATTGCCGAAAATCTCGTCCGGCGTTCCCTGTTCGTCGATGACGCCATCGGCCAGGAAGACGATGTGATTGGCGACGTTGCGGGCAAACTTCATCTCGTGGGTAACGAGGATCATCGTGCGCTTCTCTTTGGCAAGATCGGCGATGACGGTCAGCACTTCGCCGACGAGCTGCGGATCGAGCGCCGACGTCGGCTCATCGAACAGCATGACCAGCGGCTGGATGGCGAGAGCGCGGGCGATCGCTGCACGCTGCTGCTGGCCGCCGGAGAGAAAGGCCGGATAGGCGTCGCGCTTCTCGAACAGGCCGACGCGGTGCAACAGTGCCTCGCCGATGGCCGTGGCCTCGTCCTTGGACTTGCCGAGCACATGGATCGGAACTTCGATGACGTTCTGGAGAATGGTCATGTGCTGCCAGAGATTGAAACTCTGGAACACCATGCCAAGCTGGGTACGCAGGCGCTGCACCTGTTTGCGGTCCGAAGGCATCAGCCCGCCGTGACCGTCTTTCTTCATGGCGATCGTTTCGCCATGCACCGTGACCGAGCCGGAGGTCGGCAGTTCCAGCATGTTGATGCAGCGCAGGAAGGTTGATTTGCCCGAACCGCTGCCGCCGATGATGGCGATGACGTCGCCTTCATTCGCAGTCAGTGAAACGCCCTTGAGCACTTCAAGCGGCCCGAAACGTTTGTGGAGGTTTGTAACCGCAATCGCCTGGGCTGGTTTCGTCATGAAAAGTCAGTCCTGTCGAGACAGGTCGCCAAATCTGAACGCATGAAAACAGTTCCCCTGTTTGTCTGTCGTGCGGCATTTTTGCCTGTCACGCTGTTCCATGAAACGCATCGTGGCACTTGTGTAGAAATTATTCAACCGTATAATAATTTCGACGCTGCTTTTTCTGGCAGCCCCGCCAAATGAACAATTTTCCTACAGGAGTAGATGATGACGGCTTATGGTTCGCAGGAGATGTCGGCCAATCTGGCACGCGTGTTGATGCGGCGTCCGGGCGCAAGCCTTGCGTCTGCCGATCCTGCGAAATGGCACTATGGTCCGACCTTCGACGGTGAAAAGGCCGTGCATCAATATACCGAATTCGCCCGCCTGGTGGAAAAGTCCGGTGCCGAGATTTTGTGGCTGGAAGACAAAGGCGATGGGCTTGCCGACGCCATGTTCACGCATGATCCCTCGCTGATGTCCGACCACGGTGCCATCCTTCTGCGCATGGGCAAGCCGCTGCGCGAAAAGGAAACGGCGCTGCATGAGACCGCCTACAAGGCAGCCGGTATCCCGATTCTCGGCCGCATCGTTTCGCCCGGAACGGTCGAAGGCGGCGACTGCATCTGGCTCGATGCCGAGACGCTCGTCGTCGGCCGCGGCGTGCGCACCAACGAAGAAGGCATTTCGCAGCTGACCGAGATGCTTGCCCCGCATGGGATCACCGTGCTTGGTTATGATCTGCCGCTCTGGCACGGCGAAGAAGCCTGCCTGCATCTGATGTCGGTGATGAGCCCGCTGTCGCGCGATCTGGCGCTGGTCTTCGCGCCGCTCTTGCCGGCGTCGTTCTACCAGTTGCTGAAGGAATGGGGCATCACCCTGATCGAGGCGCCGGCGGACGAGTTCCACGCCAGCAATGGCCTCAGCCTCAATGTGCTGCCGGTCCGGCCGAACGAAGTCATCATGGTTGCCGGTTTCCCCAAGACCAAGGCGGCGATGGAAGCGGCGGGCTGCAAGGTGGAGACCTTCGAGGCTGACGCGCTGTGCATCGCCTGCGAGGGAGGCCCGACCTGCCTGACCCGGCCTGTGCTGCGGCGAGCCGCATGAACCGCCGGACGTTCCATCGCGCACCGGAGGGGGAGCGGCGGCATGAATTGATCGAGGCGACCCTCGATACGATCGCCGAGCTCGGCCTGCGCGGTGCGACCGTCCGCCAGATCGCCATCCGGGCTGGCGTCACCGCCGGCCTCGTGCGGCATTATTTCGCATCGAAGGACCAAATGGTGGAGGAGGCCTATCGCTCGGTTCTCGCCACCTTCGCCGCCAAGGCATCCGATGTCACCGGCGATCCGGGTACGCGGCTGAAGCGCTTCATCACGCTCAACCTGACGGCGCCCGTCGCCAATGACCGCAGTTTGTCGCTCTGGGCGTCGTTCATCAGCCAGGTCCGGCTGGATCCGGAGCTTGCGGCCATCCATCGCGAAGGCTATCTCGGTTTCCGCAATGATTTGCAGGGCTTGATCGGCGATTTTCTGAAGGCAGAAGGCAGGCCTTTCGGCGAAGCAGAGTGCCGCCGCCATGCGATTGCCATCAATGGCATGATAGACGGGCTGTGGCTGGAGGCCTGCCTTGCAGGTGAGCTTTTCGAAGAGGCCGAGCTGGTGGCAATCGCATTGTCGTCGAGCGAGGCGCTGTTGGGATTGCCGTTCGGCGGGGACAAACACGCGGCCGCCTCGTAGCGGCTTGAGAGCGGCGAGCTGCCGCAAGATTTTGACTAAGGGTAGGAGACCCCTATGCGCTATTCATCGATCACCGACCGTCTGGCAGATCTCGGATCGGAAAAATGGGCGCTGCACATCCGCGCGCGCCAGATGCAGGCGAGCGGAACTGAGGTCATCCAGCTGACGATCGGTGAACCGGACATGCCGGCCGATCCCGCGCTGATCGCCGAGGCGCAGCGGGCGATGAATGCCGGGCGCTACCGCTATTCCAACGGCCGCGGTGAGCCCTCGGTGGTCAACGCGTTGACGGCCCGTTACGCCAAGCGCCGCCCCGATGTGACGGCGGAAAACGTGCTTTGTTTCCCCGGAACCCAGACGGCGCTGTTTTCCGTCATGCTGGGGCTGGTTGAGGCCGGCGACGGCGTACTGGTCGGCGATCCGCTCTATGCCACCTATGACGGCGTCATCCAGTCGACCGGCGCGCATCGTGTCACCGTGCCGTTGAAGCCGGAACACGGGTTTCACATGCAGGCCGCGGATCTGGAAAAGGCGATCACGCCGAAATGCCGGGTGCTGCTGCTCAACACGCCGCACAATCCGACCGGTGCAGTGCTGACGGCCGCCGAGATCAAGGCGCTCGGCGACATCTGCCGCAAGCACGATCTCTGGATCGTCTGCGACGAGGTCTATGAGGAGCTGATCTTCAATGGCCCGTTTGCCTCGCCCTTCGACGATCCGGAGCTTGCCGAGCGCACGATCGTGGTCTCGTCGATCTCCAAGTCGCACGCCGCCCCCGGTTTCCGCAGCGGCTGGGCCGTTGGCCCTGTCGAGTTTGCCAGCCGTCTGCTGCCGGTGTCCGAAACCATGCTGTTCGGCGTCCAGCCCTTCATCGCCGATATGACGGCCTATGCGCTGACGCATGACATCGGCACGTCGGCCGCCATGCGCACGTCCTACAAGACGCGCGCCGACCTGATCGTCGAGGGGCTGTCGAATGTGCCGGGAATCGTGCCGCTGCCGCCGGAAGCCGGCATGTTCACGCTGATCGACGTGCGCGGCACCGGGCTGACCGGCGAAGCCTTTGCCTGGATGCTGCTGGAGCAGGAGCATGTTGCGGTGATGCCGGGTGCATCGTTCGGCAACGAGGCGACTTCCTTCGTGCGCGTGAGCCTGACGGTGCCGGACACCGTTATCCAGGAAGCCTGCGCCCGGATCACAAAACTGGCGATCCGGCTTTTGACGCCGAAGGAGCGCCGGGCATGAGCGAAGTCCTGAAAACCGTCGGCGAGGTGCTGGTCGATCTGCTCGAGGCCAATGGCGTCGAGGTGGTGTTCGGCATTCCCGGCGTGCATACGGTCGAGCTCTATCGCGGCCTTGCCGCCTCGAAGATCCGCCATGTGACGCCGCGCCACGAGCAGGGTGCCGGCTTCATGGCCGATGGCTATGCCCGCGTCAGCGGCAAGCCCGGCGTGGCGCTGGTCATCACCGGGCCGGGACTGACCAACACCATCACGGCGATGGCGCAGGCGCGGCAGGATTCGATCCCGATGCTGGTCATTTCCGGCGTCAACCGGCGCGATTCGCTCGGCCATGGCCGCGGGCTGCTGCATGAACTGCCCGACCAGCACGGCATGATCAAAACGCTGGCGCTCTATTCGCAGACGCTGCTCAACCCGGCTGACCTCGGACCCGTGGTCGAGCGCGCCTTTGCGATCCTCACCTCCGGCAGGCCGGGGCCGGTGCATATCGAGATCCCAACTGATGTCATGACGGCCCGCATCGCAGCGCCGCCGCTCAGGAAAGCCACGGCAACACGGCCGAGGGCCGATGCCGAGACGCTGCAGAAGGCTGCCATCCTCTGCGGCGATGCGCAGCGCCCGGTGATCCTCTGCGGCGGCGGTGCGATCACGGCGGAAGCGGAAATCCTAGAGCTGGCCGAACGGATTGGCGCGCCGGTTGTCATGACCGTCAATGCGCGCGGCATGCTGGCCGGTCATCCGCTCCGGGTGCCGGCCAGCCCCAGCCTCAAGGCCGTTCGTTCGCTGATTTCCGATGCCGATCTGGTCATCGCACTCGGCACGGAAATGGGCCAGACCGACTATGACATGTATGCCGATGGCGGTTTTCCGATCCTCGGCAATTTGATTCGCACCGATATCGACGCGGCACAGCTGGCGCGCGGGCCGCATGCGGCCCTGTCGATCCTGTCGGGCGCCAAGGCGGCGATATCCGGCATTCTCGTCTTCCTGACCGCAAAACCAGCAGCACGGGGCGCAGAACGGGCGGCGGCAACGCGAAAGGCTGCCATGGCGGAGCTGACGGCGAAGATGCGGGCCGAAATCGGCGTCATCGATGCGATCTATCAGGCGTTGCCCGATTGCGTGATCGTCGGCGACAGCACCCAGGCCGTCTATGCCGGCAACCTCTATTGCGATGCACCGAGGGCAAAGAGCTGGTTCAACTCGGCGACCGGGTTCGGTGCGCTCGGCTATGCGCCGCCGGCGGCCGTCGGTGCGGCCGTGGCCGATCCGCAAAAGCCTGTCATCTGCCTTGTCGGCGATGGCGGCATCCAGTTTTCGCTGGCCGAACTGGGGTCGGCGGCCGATATCAACGCCAATGTCATCTTCGTCGTCTGGAACAATGACGGTTACCAGGAAATCGAGAGCTTCATGGTCGAATCCGGGATCACACCGGAAGGCGTAAAGCCCTCCGCCCCGGATTTCCTGCTGGCCGCCAGCGCCTATGGTGTACCGGCGGTACGGCTGTCGAAAGTTGGCGACCTGGGGGTAGCGCTGGCGGATGCGCGCAAACGCGGCGGTCCCTCGTTGATCGAGATCCACCAAACGCGGACAGCCGGCGTGACGGCATAAGCGCAGCAGTGTCGAGGATGTTCAACGGCGCCATGTGATGGTAAGATTTGACTTTGGTAGCGCGCGATGGTTTTTAGGCGCGCTTGTACGCTGAATCGGCGTGCAGTTCGGCGATTTGCTGTGAAAATGGCGCGCCAACGGGAAGGACGATGTCCTCTATGGGCATGAACGGCAACAGCATCGACCGGAACCAGGCAGGCAAGCTCTTTGCCGTGCTGTGGATTCTGGCGGCGGCACTTGCCATGCAGTTCGTCGCGTCGGCACAAGGGCTTTCATCGCGGTTCTTGACGGAGGCAAGCGCCGGGAACGTCGCCGTTCCGGAAGGCGGAAGCTCCGACACGACACTCGCGCGTCATGTCGTTCGTGCTTTTCCAGTGGCCGATCTGCGTTTTCTGGCTGATCGCACCGACGGCAAGTCTTCACCGGGCGGGCCGGGGCCATTCGTGCTGCCTGCTCCGGTTTTCGTCGCATCCAGCATGCCGTCTACCGGTCCTTTGCATGCTGCGATAACGGGCGTGAAGGGTTACACAACCCGGGCTCGCGGACCTCCGGCGTTTTACGCCTGAGACTGCCCAGGGCAGTCTTTTGCGCATCGGCGCAACTTTCCTTGACGCATCACACCCGCCGTCCCAGGCTCTGCCGGATGGGCGCGGGCTATAATGGAACCTCAACATGCGCACTTCGAAATGGGCCGTTCTGGCCTATGTCGCGATTACCCTCTTTGGGATACTCGCGGCGCTGCCCAATATCCTGCCGGCATCCGTCCAGCAGCAATACGCCTCCTTCCTGCCGGTCAAGCCGGTCACGCTCGGCCTTGACCTGAAGGGCGGTTCCCATCTGGTTCTGGAGGTCGATGCCGCCGGCCTGCGTCAGGCGCGCCTCAACACGCTGCTTGATGACATCCGCGGTGCGCTTCGCACCGAGCGGATCCCGACATCTTCTGCCCGCATCGCCGGCGATTCCATCGCCGTCAAGATCGCCGATCAGGCGGATCGCGACAAGGTGATGCCGAAAATCCGGGAATTGGCGACACCGACCGGCACGCTCGGTTTCGGTGCGGCGAGCTCCGATATCGAAGTCGCGACGGCAGATGACACGATCACGATCAAGCTCACGGAAGCCGGTCTCAGCGAACGCATGACGGCCGCCGTCGACCAGAGCCTTGAAATCATTCGCCGCCGCGTCGACCAGGTCGGCGTTGCCGAACCGCTGATCCAGCGCGTTGGTTCCGACCGTATTCTCGTTCAGCTGCCCGGCCTGCAGGACCCGACGCGCCTGCGTCAGTTGCTCGGCTCCACCGCGCAGATGAGCTTCCACATGGTCGATACCTCGGTTGATCCGAACACGACCACGCCGCCGCGCGGCGTCGATATCCTGCCGGGGACCAATGACGGCGCCAAATATGCGGTCGAAAGCCGCGTGGCGATTTCCGGCGAGCGTCTTGCCGACGCCAAGGCCGGCTTCAACCAGCAGACCAACGAGCCGATCGTTTCCTTCACCTTCGACAGCCAGGGGGCCCGCCAGTTCGCTGAAATCACCCGCGACAATGTCGGCCTGCCTTTCGCCATCGTGCTCGACGGCAAGGTCCTGACGGCGCCGCGCATCAACGAACCGATCCCCGGCGGCCAGGGCCAGATCAGCGGTAATTTTACCGCGCAGGAAGCAACCGTTCTCTCGGCACTACTGCGTTCCGGCGCCCTGCCGGCCCCGCTGACCATCATCGAAGAACGTTCGGTCGGTCCAAACCTCGGCTCCGACTCTATCCGCATGGGCATCTATACCGGTCTGGCCGGCTTTGCCCTCGTCGTCGTGCTCATGGTCGTGCTCTACGGCGCCTGGGGCATGATCGCCAATCTCGGCCTGTTGCTGCACACGATCCTCACCATCGGTGTGCTCGGCATGCTCGGCTCGACACTGACGCTGCCCGGTATCGCCGGTATCATTCTCGGTATCGGTATGGCGGTGGACGCCAACATCCTGATCAACGCCCGTATCCGAGAGGAAACGGAAGGCGGGGCAGGGGCGATGAAGGCGCTTGATATCGGCTTCAACAAGGCCTATGCGACCATCATCGACAGTAACGTCACGACGCTCTCCGGCACCATCCTGCTGTTCATGTTCGGCACCGGTCCGGTCCGCGGTTTCGCGATTACCATGATGCTCGGCATCGTCATCTCGATGTTCACCTCGATCACCGTCGTCCGCCTGGCGATGCGCGAAGTCGTCCTCCGCCGCAAAATGAAGAAGCTGGAAATTCCGTCGCTGTTCGGCGGCGTGCCGCATATTCCGAAGATCTCCTTCATGAAGGGCCGCTTCATCGCCATCGGCATGTCGGCCTTCCTGTCGGTCAGCTCCGTGGTTCTGTTCTTCCATCCGGGCCTGAACTACGGCATCGATTTTGTCGGCGGTATCCAGGTGGAAGCGACCTCGAAATCCGTGCTCGACCTTCCCAAGCTGCGCGAAAAGCTTGAAGGGCTGAGCCTCGGCGAAGTGGCACTGCAGGAATTTGGCCAGAACCAGTCGGTGCTGATCCGCGTCCAGCGTCAGCCGGGCAGTGAACAGGAGCAGACCGTCGCCTTGAACAAGATCAAGGACGGCGTGGTCGAGGTCATTCCGGATGTGAGCTTCGAACGGACCGAAGTCGTCGGCCCGACGATCTCGGCCGAACTGGCCCGTTCCGGCTTCCTGGCCGTCGTGCTCGCGATGCTGGCGATCCTATTCTACATCTGGTGGCGGTTCGAATGGCACTTTGCCGTCGGCGCCATTGCGGTTCTTCTGCTCGACATCACCAAGACGATCGGCTTCTTCGCACTGACCGGCATCGACTTCAATCTGACCGCCATCGCGGCACTGTTGACGATGATCGGCTATTCGGTGAACGACAAGGTGGTGGTCTACGACCGCATGCGAGAAAACCTGCGCAAGTACAAGTCGATGCCGTTCTCAGACCTGATCGACATGTCGATCAACCAGGTTCTGGCCCGATGCATCTTCACCTCGATGGCCACGGCGTTCTCGCTGGTTCCAATGGCGATCTGGGGCGGCGATGCGGTGAAGAGCTTCGCCTGGCCGATGATCTTCGGCGTCATCGTCGCAACGACCTCGTCGATCTATATCGGGGGCCCGATCCTCCTCTTCCTAA
>Ga0247813_10000203_pt1 | contig 69073 bp, 60 predicted proteins | sample UWRJL169409C1_FD_180719 | JGI IMG/M metagenome (GOLD analysis project Ga0247813, IMG submission 180719) | Plant litter microbial communities from Arlington Agricultural Research Station in Wisconsin, United States - UWRJ-L169-409C-1 | ecosystem: Environmental > Terrestrial > Plant litter >... | reverse complement strand
AAGATGGTGTTGGAATCGTAAACTGTGCTCGTGGTGGTGTTATTGATGAAGTAGCTTTAGTAAAAGCTTTAGACTCAGGAAAAGTTGCTTTTGCAGGTTTAGACGTTTTTGAAAGCGAACCAAAACCAGAAATGGCAATCTTAATGCATACTAAAATCTCTTTAACTCCTCATATTGGAGCTGCAACTGGAGAAGCACAAGACAGAATTGGTACTGAATTAGCATCACAAATTATTTCTTTGTTGAGCTAATTAATTATAATTAAATTATTTAGAAGGGATTTATTAACATTGTTTAATAAATCCCTTTCTTTTTTTAATTAAATTTGAGTTATAAATCTAATCTAAATTCTTTACATCATGTTTGAACAATTAACTCAATTAGTACAACAATATGGAGGCGATGCTGTTGTAAATAACCCTGCTGTTCCAAATGAGCATAATGAAGCTGTAATTGGTGAAACTAGTAATTCGATATTTGCAGAATTGCAAAAAATTGCTTCAGAAGGCGGTGCAGAACAATTGGCAGGTTTATTTAATGGTACATCCGCAATAGACAATTCTAATCCGGTTGTAAAGCAAATAACGCAGCAATTGAGCGGAAGTCTGGGTGAAAAATTTGGATTAAGCAGTGAGACCTCTTCAGGAGTTGCAGCAAGCATGATTCCACAAATTCTTAGCTCTTTAGTAAACAAAGCAAAAGATCCCAACGACAATAGTTTTAATATTTCTGACATTATAAGTTCTATTTCAGGAAACAGCGGACAGGCATCTAACATCATGGATACAATCTCAAAATACGGAATGCAATTTGGATTAGATCAAAACGCTGATGGAAAAGTAGATGTTGCTGATGTAATGGTGGTTGCTAAAAGTAAAGGCGGATTTTCAGCTTTTATTGGAAGGTTGTTTAGAAGTAAATAAAGGTTTTGAGGTTCTGAGATGCTAAGGTTCTAAGCTATCGCCTCTTTATAATATGATATAAAAGCTGTTTTTAACAGCTTTTTTTTATTCAAAAAAAACCTTAGCGACTTAGAATCTTAGAACCTTAGTAGCTTTCAAAATTTATTCGTAAATTTAAGGTTCAAAAAATGGGTCATGAAAAAGATAATTTACATACTTATCATAATTTTTACCATAATCGCCTGCTCTACGGCTTCAAAAACTAATACGATTGCCTCTAAACCAAAACAGGAAGGAAATGACACCGTACGAATAGCGAATGACTCGTTAGAATACGAAGTTATCATTATCGATAATGGCTTTAATTCGTGGCTGGTTTCCAGAGCATATCCAAGAAATTACCACTCTCTAGCTTATCTTGAAAACAAAAACTATTTGTATGTCACAGAATGGAATAACAGAGTAATACAACCAATGCGCTACGATCCAAATTTATACGAAATGTCAATTGATTATCGACCTGACATTCATTATGGTTACGAAGTAAATTACTTGATTTACAATTACATGATTTATTTTCAAAATACATACAAACAAAAGCTTGGCGGGTATGTTCCAATAAGATAATGTTGCTATATTTGTAATTGTTTTAAATAAAGCATGGATAAATTAAAGAAACGTTGGGGTATTACCTCAAACCTACAAGCCATAATTATACTTATCGTTTTTGCTATCACAGGATCGGCATCTGCATGGCTGTCCAGGCCTTTTTGCGTTTGGCTGGGCATCACCAAAGAAGATTTTGGTGGTTGGTTTACCTTAATTCGTTTGTTGATCATTTTCCCTATTTATCAGGTCTTATTGGTCGCGATTGGAACCGTTTTTGGACAATTCCGCTTCTTTTGGAATTTCGAAAAGAAAATGCTTAAAAATATGGGACTTGGATTTCTTTTCAAAAATTAAATTTCCTTAGTGTTTTTTTGAAAATAATAGGTGTAAATCCACGTAAGTGTAAATGACGGAATTATATCTGTAAAAGGAATTATCTCCTCCACAAAAGTCAGAATACTGGCCATTTTCCCTACTCTTCCTTTATACATTCTGGTCATGATAAAAGCGGCAATTGGCGCCCAAATCACATCTGAAAATTCACCAATTAATGGAATGCTGAAAGAAATCATACCAATTCCATCCAAAAGCAAACCCAAAAGGAGTTTTCGCATTTTATCTTCTTCGTTTATAACGTGTAAGTCTTGCATTTTGTTTTAGTTAGAAATTATTCGAAATTTAAAAAGAATCACTTAAAATAATTTTATTTATTACAATAAAATTATTGCTTAATTCCCATATCAAATAACATACCTATTTTAATTTAGAAGATTTTGGAATTTGATTCTAACCAGAATCTTTGTTTCTTTGTAGAAACAGTTTCAAAAATGATACACGCAAAAAATATACATAAATTCTACGATCAGCTTGAAGTTTTAAAAGGGGTTGACCTGCATATTAAAAAAGGTGAAATTGTTTCTATTGTTGGTGCTTCTGGTGCCGGCAAAACAACTTTATTACAGATTTTAGGAACCTTAGATAAACCGTCAAAATCTGAAACCGAAACTACGTTAACCATTAATGGCGAAAATATTTTGGGATTGAATGATAAAACATTGTCTAAATTCAGAAATTTAAATTTAGGTTTCATTTTTCAGTTTCATCAGCTTTTACCAGAATTTACAGCCTTAGAAAACGTGTGTATTCCAGCTTATATTGCTGGTAAGAAACCCGCTGAAACAGAGGCTGAAGCTAAAAAATTATTGACTTTTTTAGGATTATCACATCGCATCAATCACAAACCGAACGAACTTTCAGGCGGAGAACAACAACGTGTTGCCGTTGCAAGAGCCTTAATCAATAAACCTGATGTTATTTTTGCCGATGAACCTTCGGGAAATTTAGACACACATTCTGCCGAAAATTTACATCAGTTATTCTTCCAGCTTCGTGACGAATTCGGACAGACATTTGTCATCGTAACGCACAATGAAGAACTAGCTAATATGGCTGATAGAAAATTGGTAATGTCTGACGGGCAAATTCTTTCTTAATGATTTTAATAGCAATCAGTTGGATCTATATTTTATTCACTACCATCAATTTAGGAGTTGGCTTTGATAAAATTATAGATTTAAAAAATCGTAATTTTGTAGTAACATCAATTTTGGGATTATTTTCTGTAACTATTATTGCGAGCATTTGGGCTATTTTTGGCAGAATAAATATTGAATTTCACGTACTTTTATTGCTTTTGAATATTAGTTTATTGTTTAAATTTCGAAAACCAATTATTGAAATTTACAAATCATTTATACTAGAAATCAAAGAATTAAAGATCCCTTCAAAATTATTTTTAATTCTTATTACTTTTTTGATAATAGCGCAATGCGCTTCAATTCCGTACGTAATAGATAACGAATCCTATTACATTCAAACCATAAAATGGCTTAATGAATATGGCTTTGCAAAAGGACTTGTAAACCTGCATTTATTTTTTGGCCAAATGAGCGGCTGGCATATTTCTCAAAGCGCCTTTAATTTCTCCTTCCTGTATCAAAATTTCAATGACTTAAGTGGCTTTTGCTTATTGCTAGGAAATATTTTCGCTATTCAAAAATTAAATGAGTTTTACAAAAATGAAAATAAAAATTTCCTGATCATTGGACTATTGCCTGTATTTAATATTTTCTTCTTTCAATTTATCAGTGCACCTTCGCCAGACATCCCTGTTTATGTTTTCTCTTTTATTCTCTTTTTTTATTTCTTAGAAAACTTTAAAAAAATAACTGCTGAGGCTTTTTATTTAATAACAATATTAGTTTTGTTTTTACTTTACATTAAAAATACAACTTTAACTTTTGCCATGATTCCAATAATAGCACTAGCCCATCATTATAATTTTTTGTCAAGAAAACTTTTAAAACCGGTTATTTTAGCTACGATAATATTTTCACTTTTCGTTGTAAAAAATATGATCATTTGCGGATCACCTATTTTTCCTTCAAAAATAGGCGCTTCTTTCTCAACAAGTTATGCCATACCTAATTCAATATCGGTTTTTTACTATGATCAAATTAAATATTATGGCTTTTTTGTTGACATGAACCAATACAATTCTATGTCAGTTTTTGATTTATTCATAAAATGGATTTCGATGCCGAAATTGAATGGCTTATTCAACAAATTAAGCGTTTTATTAATTTTAATTGTGCCTTTCTTTATTTTTAAATTTCAAAATAAAAAAGCGTTATGGACATTATATTTCATAATGGTACTGCAGCTTTTTCTACTTTTTATAACGTCGCCACAATATCGATTTTTTATGAATTTCATATTGTTTTTCTCCTTGTTTTGTTTGATCTCTATTAGCCAAAACAAAAAAATGATTAATTCATTATTGTTGCTTTCACTCATTCCAACTATCGTTGTTTTATTTTTACCCATAAATTTAAATAAGTTTTCAAATCATAAATTTATGCTTGAAATCAGTAATTTTTCGATCAAAAATATTATTTCACCATACCAAAACACGAAGAATAGTACTGCTTTTGAAACAATTCAGCTTGGAAATTTAAAATATAATTCACCTATAAAAAATGATTTTTTCTGGGCAAATGGAAATGGCAATCTGCCTTGTGTAAATAAAGAACAATTAGATTATTTTGAAAAATATTTTCATATTATTCCACAAATGCGCACAAAAGATCTAAAAGATGGATTTTACGCCAAAAAAGTTTTAGAAAATGAATAAATCAGAACTGAAGGAATTTCTAGACGAAAAAGTCATTCAATACAATAATCAGGATTTTATTGAGAGCGATCCTGTACAAATTCCGCACCTATTTAGTCTAAAAGAAGATATTGAAATTGCAGGTTTTTTGAGCGCTACTATTGCCTGGGGAAATAGAAAAATGATCATTAAAAATTCTCATCAAATGATGGAATTAATGGGTAACACGCCTTACGATTTTGTAATGTCTCACTCTGAAGAAGATTTGGAGCGATTGGAAAACTTTGTACATCGTACTTTTAACGGAAAAGATTTCGGCGGATTTATAAAAGGATTACAGCATATTTATAATAATTATAATGGTCTGGAAGCAGTATTTGCAAAAAATCAGGAAGAAAATAGTTTGCAAAAAAGCATACATGAATTCAAAAAAATCTTCTTCGAAATTGACCATTTACCACGAACACAAAAACACATTTCAGATCCACTAAACAATTCGGCTGCCAAAAGAATTAACATGTATTTACGCTGGATGGTGCGTCAGGATACAAAAGGTGTTGATTTAGGAATCTGGAAAACCATTTCTCCTGCTTCATTGTCATGTCCATTAGACGTTCATTCCGGAAATGTCGCCAGAAAATTAGGCATACTTACTCGAAAACAAAACGATGGAAAAGCTTTAGCTGAATTGGATTTAAAGCTTCGTGAAATGGATTCACTAGATCCTGTTAAATACGACTTTGCACTTTTCGGACTAGGCGTATTCGAGGGCTTCTAGCCTGAAAATCAACCATTATTATTCCGGTTTCTCGCTTTTTTTTCGTAATATTACGATATAAAAACTGCTTATATGGAATATGTTATCCACACCATAAAACATTACTATGTAATTCCGTTTTTTTCAATTTTGGCTTTAGCGCTTGTTGTTTTTCTATTATTGAATAGAATCTATTATCAATATAATTTACCTTACAGATATCACTTTACACTTGAGTCACAACGATTTTTAACTGAAATCACATTAGAAAATCATGATAAGAATACGATTAAACAAAAAATAGCCGAATTTAAATCTGAGATTCCAATTCATAAAACATGGTGCAAAGAGATACTTGTTGAGGATCTTATCAAAATAAAAAACAATCTTAAAGGCAAAACAGCCAAAAACATTCTTATAATTTATAAGGCATTAGATTTAAACCACTATTCAGCCAGTTTAATTAGGGACTTTAGAAAACATAAAAAATACGAAGGAATTCGTCATTTTCAGGCTTTAGGTTATAAACCCGGGCTTTCACTTTTACAAAAATACCTGTTTCATCCTAACAAAGTAATTCGCTCGAATGTAAACGTAGCGTATTTAGCCCTATCAAAAGGGGATTGGAAGGCAGTAGGCAAAGTTCCCATTAAACGTTCCATCATTGCGACTATAAAAGTAATGGATGTTTTACACAAAGAAAAAATTCCGCAGCCAATACATCTTGATCTGTGGATTGAGTCTAAAGATCCAATGGTTTTAAAATTAGCTGTCATGGCCATGGTTTTCTACAATTATAGAAATAAATCAGCAGAAATAATAAAATTACTCTATCACGAAAATAAAGCATTAAAAATAGATGTGATTACAGCTGTTCAGCATCTTTTTCTAGAAAAAGCTGAGGATGATTTATTGTTTCTGTTTCACAATGAACCACTAGTAATTCAGCTGGAAATGCTAAAGGCTCTCGGCGTTATTGGTTCTGAAAAAACAATAGCTTTTTTAAAAATCGAAATCCCAAAACAAGAAATAAAAGATATTAAATTGAAAATGGTTGATTCCTTAAATAATTTAGATCCTCTAGGTTTAGATTTATTAGGAAACAAGGATATTGACACACAAAAAATGATTAATCACACTAGAAAGTTAGCATTATGACATATGAGTTTGTATCTTTTCTGGTTCGTATTTATGATATTTTTGTCGCGTCTTTTTCTCTGGGTTATATTATATTTTATGTTTTTTTAGCAATATTATCGTACTTGGCCATTATTAAACATTTAAAAGAACAAAAATATCTGGAAGAAGAAGTTCTCCTTCGTTCAAATCATATCTGGGGTGTTTCTGTTGTTGCACCAGCCTTTAATGAAGGAGTAAACATTGTTTATAATGTAAAATCACTGCTTTCATTAACTTATCCAAAATTCGAAATTATTATTGTAAATGATGGAAGCACTGATGATACACTTGAAAAATTAATTACCGAATTTGATTTAGTCAAAATTGATTTTTATTATCAGGAAAAAATTGTAACCCAACCCGTAAAAGGGCATTACAGATCTAAAAACCCTGTATATTCAAAATTACTGGTTGTCGACAAAGTAAACGGAAAAAGTAAGGCCGATGCGTCAAATGCAGGAATAAACACCTCTCAATATCCGTTGTTTTTATGTACTGATGTTGATTGTATACTAAAAAGTGATACGATCTTAAAATTGGCAAAGCCTTTCATGGAAAATGAAACTAGAGTTATTGCAACCGGTGCAGGAATTCGTATTTCGAATTCATGCGAAATAAAAGAAGGCTTTTTATTTAAAGTTCACTATCCAACAGAATGGTATCCCTGTTTTCAGGAACTAGAATATGTTCGTTCATTTATATTTGGTCGAATGGCGTGGAGTCAAATAAACGGACTTCTTCTTGTCTCTGGTGGATTAGGCATGTTTGACAAAGATATTGTTATAAAAGCAGGTGGCTATTGGCATAAATCTTTAGGGGAAGATATGGAGCTTGTAACCCGCATGCGAAAATATATGCATGATACAAATGAAAAATTTTTAATCAAATATATTCCTGAATCGCTTTGCTGGACGGAGGTTCCAAGTACAAAGGAAGTTTTTTTAAGGCAGCGAATTCGATGGGCACGAGGATTAGTACAAACACTCTATTTACATCGAAAAATGTTTCTAAATCCAAAATACGGAAGAACGGCTTTTCTAGTTCTGCCTTTTTTTTTCAGCTTTGAATTCTTAGTTCCTATTATAGAATTATTAGGCATTATAACATTAATTGTTAGTATTATATTTGATATGATCGATTATCAGTACCTTTTACTAATAAGCTCGCTTGTTTATCTGTTTTACCTTTCCATCACAATAATATCCATACTCATTGATGAAATATTATATAAGAGTTATGCGAATTACAAAGAATTAATTACGCTTGTTGGAATGGCAATTATTGAACCTGTCGTATACCATCCCGTAAACGTTTATGCTTCATTAAAAGGATATTGGTACTTCTTTGCTCAAAAAGAACAAAAATGGGGTGTGATGGTTCGAAAAGGTTATGAAAAACCAGTTAAAAAATAATTTGAAGATGAAAAGTAATAAACTCATATCGATAACCACATCACTTTTTTGCCTGCTTTTATTTTGTTATCAAAATATAAACGCACAAAAAAAAGTTGACACGGATAGCCTTTTGACTGTTATCATAAAAAATATGAAGACCAATAATCCAGATTATAAATTAAACATTCAGAGGGCATTGTTAGGAAAAAAACTCGCTCCGGATTATCTTGATTTTCATTTAGTGTTGGGGCGTAGTTATGACCTGATTAAAGTAAAAGACAGTGCAAGATATTACTATAACTATGTAATTGAAAAAAATCCGACGTACGAAGACGCTTTTTTATATCTTATCAATTTAGATATTGAGGAAAAAAAATACGAGGAAGGTCTGATCACAACTGAAAAAGCAATTGAGTTATTTCCTGACAGTAAACCTTTTTATATTAGAAGAATTGGTATCTATTCTTTGCAAAATGACACTTACAATGAAGAGAAATATCTAAAATCCATAAAAGCCAAATTCCCTAATGATCCCGATCTCGGACAGCGTCTTTATCTTTTGTATTCAAAAACAAATTTTGAACGGGTTGGAGTCTATTATAATGAAACTACAATTAACCGGGCAGGAGTTGGTCCCTGGTATTTAGCTAGTGCCGATTATATGATGCAGCGTATCTGGGGCAGCATAAGTGCAAAATTAAATTATGCAAAAAGAAGTTCTTCAAATTTAGTTATGTCAAGCGGATTTCAGGCAGAAGCTGAATCTTATCTTTTTGCTAAAAAAAATAATTATCACTATATTGATGTTGCATATAGTCAGGACAATGCCTTTCCTGAATTACGACTAGGTTATTCCTATTATCATAATTTTAATAAAGGCTGGGAAGCTGATTTAGGAGCGCGTTATATTTTAATGCAGGATAACACTAATCTAAAGGCGTTAAATATCGGTTTAGGAAAGTATTTTGGCTCTTTTTGGATTAACTTAAGATCGTTCATTCAGGAAGATGGCACTTCAATAAATATAACTTCCAGATATTATTATAAAACAAAATTTGATTATCTTACACTTGGTGCTGGTTATGGGACATCCCTGGACGACCGGACAAGGGCTGCACAGTACGAAGTGAGAATGTCTTCAAGTTCTTATCGGGTAAGTGGAGGTTTTTCTAAAATGATTAAAGGTCACTACATTTTTGGACTCCTCATTACAGCAAACAGACAGGAGTATGTTACAAATGAATTCCAGACAGAACTCGATTTTGCATTTATATTGCAATACAAATTTTAAATATTATGAAAAAAAAGCACAACCGCTATGTTCCCCAAATCTTTTTTTTCCTATTAAGCTTTACTATGATGGCACAGTCTGAAATTAGTATATCAAATAAAAATAGTATAATCTCAAAATCTGAAGATAGTCAGAGTGCTGCTTTACTTTTAAAAAAATATCTTGATAAAGCTTTTGCTAAACCTTTTGATAATATTTCTGAAAACAAAAAAGAAGAAGATTTGTCTGAAATCATTTTAGAAATTTCAGATCAGGAAAAACTAAAAGCAAATGAATTTATAATTAAAAGTGATTCAAAATCGATTTATTTAATTGCCGCCAATCCTAAATATCTTCGTTACGCCGTTTATACTTTACTTGAGATTTGGGAGTTCAGAAAATTTACTGCCACAGAAACTTATATTCCGAAGGTTGAAAACTTCACATTTTTAAAAGATACAAAAAAAATCTATCAGCCCTCTTTCGATTACAGATCACTTTTTTATCCTGACTGTTATGACGAAGCTTTTAGAGAATGGCACAAGCTCGACTGGCAAGTAGATGACTTTGGTTTATGGGGGCATTCTTTTAGCGTTTTGGTTCCGCCAAAAGAATATTACAAAAGCAATCCAAAACTTTTTGCTTTATATCAAGGAAAAAGAAATGGAGAATCTTTATGTATGACAAATGACACTGTTGTCGATTTAGTCGGAAAAAAAATGATGCAAATTATTGCCGATACACCAAATGCTCAATTTTATTCGGTAAGCCAAAATGATGATGTTGTTTATTGTGAGTGTACAGAGTGTAAAAAATTGAATGAAAAATATGGCGGCCCTCAAGGTTCTTTTTATTATTTCTTAAATAAAATTGCCAAACAATTTCCAAAAACAAAAATCACCACCCTGGCTTATTTACATACTTTTAAACCACCGGTAAATTTAAAAATTGAACCCAATATTTACACCATTTTTTGTCCGATTGAGTTGAACCGTGGAAAAGCAATTAGTGCTGAAAGTGCGCCATCCTTTATAAAAACACTGGAAAATTGGAGCAAAACATCGCCACATTTATTTTTATGGGATTACACCGTGCAATTCTCCAATTATCAATCTCCTTTTCCAAATTTTGAACCTTTTCAGAGCAATTATAAATTCTTTAAAAAAAATAAAGTAAAAGGAATATTTGCTCAGGGCTATGCAGATGTACCAGGAGATTTTTCAGAATTACGTCAATATCTATTAGCCAAATTATTGTGGGATACCGACATTGATATAAAAGCAATAACAGCAGATTTTTTAAGAGGCTTTTATGGAAAAGCTGCACCTTTTGTGGGAAACTATCTGGCTCTTTTAACCGAAAATCAAAATATAAGCAATACCTATTTAGATATTTATTCTGGTCCGGTTCAGGCCCGAAACTCCTTTTTGACTCCAGAAGCAATGGATCAATATGATAAATTACTTGAAAAAGCATTAGCGGCAGTTGAAAACGACAAAACAATTAATCTCAGAATTGAAAAATTACGTCTTGCTTTAGAATATGTTTATTTCGAGCAATCTAAATTTTATGGCAAAAACCAACACGGTATGTTTGTCGTAAATAGTAAAGGCGAAAAAGAAGTTAAAAAAGGCTTAACGGAAAGGGTTTTAAAATTTACAAAATCCTGCAATGAATTTGGCATTTATGAATTAAGTGAAGGCGGCCTTTCGCCAGATAATTATTATAAAGAATGGCTGGAAATTTGTAAAAACACAACCACTCATTTAGGCGAAGATTTAAAAGTCAATTTTATAACACAGCCTTCAGGTGATTTTAAGGGTAAAGGAAGTGCTGGTTTAGTAGATGGAAATAAAGGCTATAAAGATTTTAATATTAACTGGATTGGCTGGTATGGCACTGAACCTTCATTTGAAATCGAAACGAAAAAATTAAACTTCAATACACTTAAATTAAATTTCCTGGAAGATCAGAGACATTGGATTTTTGCACCCAAAAAAATTCTTGTTTATGGTTATGAAAATCAAAAATGGAAACTTTTAGAAGAAAAAACTTGTGATAAATTAACTGAAAATGATCAAATTACAACAAAATCATGGGAAATTATAAATCAAAAATTTAGTAGTTTTATAAAGATCAAAATACTTATTAAATCCCAAACAGAACTACCCGGCTGGAGAAAGCGAAAAAACAAAAAACCTATGCTAATGATGGATGAAATTGAGTTATATAAAAAATAAAAGCCAATATGGATAGTAACGAAAAAAAAATCCTGATTATCGATAATGATGAAATGACTATCGAAATTCTAAAATTTATTCTGAAAAAGGAAGGATATATTATAAGTATTGCAAATGATGGTGTTAGTGCACTGGAACGAATTCCTACCATTCTGCCTGACTTGGTTATTACTACTATAATTATTCCACTAAAATCGGGGATGCAAATTATTAGTGAGATCAAACAAAATTTTAAGGACATTCGTGTAATTGCACTTTCATCTCTTGGTGAAGAAGAAAATACAGTTGAAGAAGCTTTTAAATTGGGTGTGGATGATTTTATAGCAAAACCTTTTAATCCAAATGAGCTTTTATTGCGAATAAAACGATTATTATAGCAATTTAAAGTCTAAATTTGAGAAATCCGAATGCGCTAAACTTTGGTAATTTCTAAGAAACATCAATTTTTCAGCTATTTATAGCTATCTTTGCACAAAATTTAATGCAAATGAGCACTTTCGAAAAATTCAATCTTCCAAAATCAGTACAAAAAGCAATCGACGAATTAGGATTTGTTACGCCTACTCCTATTCAGGAAAAATCTTTTTCTGTAATTATGTCTGGAAGAGATATGATGGGAATTGCACAAACCGGTACTGGTAAAACATTTGCTTATTTATTACCTCTATTAAAATCATACAAATTTACTCCAACCAATACGCCTAAAATTGTAATCTTGGTTCCAACTCGTGAACTAGTTGTTCAGGTTGTAGATGAAATCGAGAAATTAACCAAATACATGTCGGTTAGTACGCTTGGTATTTTTGGTGGTGTAAACATAAATACACAGAAAAAAGCAGTTTACGAAGGAGTGGATATTTTGGTAGGAACGCCAGGTAGAATGATGGATTTGGCTTTGGATGCCGTAGTTCGTTTTGACGAAACTCAAAAATTAGTTATTGATGAGTTTGATGAAATGCTGAATCTTGGTTTCCGTACACAATTAACAGCGCTTTTAGCGATGATGAAAACCAAACGTCAAAATATTCTTTTCTCTGCAACCATGACTGATGAAGTTGATGCTGTGTTAAATGACTTTTTTGATTTCCCTGAAGAAGTTACACTTGCCGCTTCAGGAACTCCACTTGAAAATATTACTCAGGTTACGTATAACGTACCTAATTTTAATACAAAAGTAAATCTGTTAAAACATTTATTAGAAACAAACGAAAGCATGGAACGTGTTTTGGTTTTTGTTAATAATAAGAAGATTTCAGATATGCTTCACACGCGTATTGAAGAAGATTTTGAAGGTCAGTTTGGAGTAATTCACTCTAACAAATCTCAAAATTACCGTTTAAGCACAATGGCTGAATTCCAGGAAGGAAATCTTCGTGGATTGATTACCACTGATATTATGGCGAGAGGTTTGGATATTTCGAACATCTCTCACGTAATTAACTTTGAGCTTCCTGAATTTCCAGAATTGTATATGCACAGAATTGGTCGTACAGGTCGTGCCGATGCTACAGGAACTGCGATTAGTTTTATCACGCCACGTGAAGAAGAATTTAAAGTAGAAGTAGAAGTTTTAATGAACCAGGAACTTGCAATAGCAGAATTTCCTGAAGAAGTTGAAATTTCTTTAAAACTAATTGAGCCTGAAAAAGACAAACAACCTATTAAGTTTTTAATGAAAAAACAAACACTTAAAGGTGACGGTGCTTTCCACGAAAAAGATAAAAAGAACAAAAAAGTCAACCTTGGAGGCCCTTCTAAAACAAAAAAGAAAACTCACGGATCTGTCAATCGAAATATGTTGAAAACGAGAGACAAGAAGAGAAAAGATAAGGATAAATAAGATATAAAATCCCAATAAAAAAATTCCAAATTCCACTGTTACTGACAACTGGAATTTGGAATTTTTATTTAAACTATTTTGTGTATTAAGATCCCAATAATATTCAGAGCGAAAACACTCAACCAAAGCCAAGTTTTTTGATATTTACCAAATTGCAAATAATCTTTTACTTCTTTCATATTCAAAAACTTAAACACAACGATGCTAAAAGATAAAACGATAACTAAGGCCGCAAAATAATTTAAATTAATTTCTTCATTAATCTTAAAATAGTGAACCAAACTATTTATCAGGTTACAAAAGCTTAATAATAAAAAAGCTTGAGGGAATATCCATGCAGCAATACTTTTTCTAATTAAACCAATTCCTCCTAAAAGTAATAATGTCCAACAAAAAACATTAAAGAGTAGTACATTTTTCTGTGGAATTCCACTTCCAACCATTTTATAGGATTGAAAAGATAGTTCTTTCCAATTGGTCATTAAAAGTTGTAAATCAATTAAAATAAAGACAATTGAAGAGATAATCAAAAGAAATCCTAAAGCTCTTGTAACTTTTTCTAAACTGATCATATACTTTACTTAGTAAACACAAGCCCAACTGGTGAACACAATTCAATTCTTTTTCCTGTATCCGTAAGTTTTCCGGTAGTTTTATCTCTTTTAAAGATCACAATATTGTTAGTGTATTGGTGCCCAACTAAAAGATAATTTCCTGTTGGATCAATTGCAAAATCTCTTGGTCCTTTTCCTAAAGTACTTTGTTGTTCTACCAATTCAATAGCTCCATTTTTAAGAATCTTGTAAACTGAAATATCGTTTGCATCTAATCTATCTGTTACATATAAAAACTTTCCATCAGGCGAAATTTTAATTGCCGCCGCACTCGTGCCGCCTTTAAAATCTTTTGCCAAAATACTTGTTTCGGCAATCTTTTTTAAGCTTCCGCTTTTATCGTAACTAAATGTTGTCAGGGTTGCATCTAATTCCTGAATTAAATATACAAACTTCCCGTCTTTACTAAAAGTCAAATGTCTTGGCCCGCTTCCTGGTTTTACATCTACAGTTCCTTTTAAAGTCAGCATTTCATTTTTAGAATTCGGATTGTATTTATAGATAAAAATTTTATCTAAGCCTAAATCATTAGACAAAACGAATTTTTTATCCGGAGAAAAAGCAACCATATGAACATGCGCTTTTTCCTGACGTGCCGGGTTTACACCTTTTCCTTCATGCTGAATAACTTGTTGTACTGTAGTAATACTTCCATTTGCATTCTTTTTAAAAACAACAATATTTCCACCAGAATAATTGGCAACAATTACATTTTTAGCGTCGTTAATTAAATGACAAGGATCTGCTCCTAAAGCATCATTTGTATTTAAAAATCCAAGCTTTCCAGCTTTTGAATTGAAAGTAAAAGCGCTTACAGTACTTTGGGTTCCATTTTCATTTACGGCATAAACAAATTTATTATCCGCAGAAACGGACAAATAACTTGGACTGATAACATTTTCTGAAGAATTTTTAAACTTAAACTCACCTGAAGCCGCATCAAATTCATAAACATAAATTCCGTTGCTCTGGCAAGTATTAGTATAGGTCCCAATCAATAAATTAAATTTATTCTGAGCCTGCGTGGTAAAAGCTAACGCTGAAAAAAGCAGCATATATAATCCTTTCATAGTTTTTTGTGGTTTTTTGAATATGCTAAAATACTCAATAATATCATTAGAAATTATATTTTTTGTTACAAATGAATTATCAAAAGTTACATTTTTAAAAGGTCATTGTAAAGTTTTAAACCATATGAGAAATATAAGTACATTTTAATTTTAGCTCATATTAATCTTTGTTCATAATCTCTTATATTACTTATATGTTTTGATCAAAAATTTGTATTTTTGACCAGCATCTACAAAACGTAGTGAAGTAAATCAAAGCCGGAATGCATTTTAAACACCCCGAAATTCTATACTTTCTGTTTTTATTGATTGTTCCAATTTTGGTGCATTTGTTTCAATTACGACGTTTTAAAACTTCTTATTTTACAAACGTCAAATTCTTAAAAGAACTTGCTGTTCAGACGCGTAAAAGTTCTAAAATTAAAAAAAGATTATTATTAGCTACCCGATTATTATTGTTGACTTGCGTTATAGTGGCTTTTGCTCAGCCTTTTTTCGAAGCCAAAGACAGTAAAAATGCCTCAAACGAAATGTATATTATATTAGATAATTCGTTTAGTATGCAGGCCAAAGGTAAAAAAGGGGAACTATTAAAACGTGCCGTTCAGGAATTATTAGAAAATACGCCGGAAACAGCTCAATTTTCTTTATTAACCAACACTGAAAATTTCTGGAATACCGATATAAAATCTTCAAAAAGTGCTTTACAGAATTTAAAATACAGTGCCACACCTTTCGAGCTTTCTGCGATAATAGCAAAAATCAAAGCGCATAAATCGGCACATAAAAAAGATATTGTTATTATTACGGATGCTGTAGGTTTAGCCGAAAAAGATGTGAAAAATATTGATAATGAAGAGAAGCCTTATTTTATCATTCCAGAAGCCGAACAAAAAAACAATGTTGCCATTGATAGCGTTTTCATAAATCAAACATTAGAAAATTTTTATGAAATCGGAATTAATTTATCGGCTTATGGCGATGATTTTAAGCCCATTTCAATGGCCTTGTACAATCAAAATAAACTGATTGCCAAAACCATTATTAACTTCGACAAGAAGAAAAAAGAAATCAACTTTACGATTCCAAAAGAAGCTTTCCATGGATATGTAACTATTGAAGATAATGGCCTCACGTACGATAACAAACTATATTTCAGCATTTCAAAAGCTAAAAAAACAAACGTTATTAGTATTGGTGAGCCTGAAAAAAGCAATTTCTTATCAAGAATTTACACTTCAGCTGAATTCAATTACCACAACTACTCCATTATCAGTTTAGATTATAACAGTCTTGAAGAACAAAATACTATTATTATAAATGAATTAGTTGAAGTTCCACAAGCTTTGCAAACCACTTTGAAAGCTTTTGTTGCTAAAGGTGGGAATTTGGTTGTGATTCCTTCTGAAAAAACTTCTGTTTCAAATATAAATTCGTTTCTTGGAAATTTTGGGAAAGTTCAATTTGGAAATCTTGAATCTAAAAGCAAGTTAATTACGAAAATTAACTTTGATCATCCTTTATTTTCTGGTGTTTTCGAAAACAAAATCACTAATTTTCAATATCCAAAAACAAATAGCTCGTTTGCTGTTTCAAGTCCTTATCCTGCGGTTTTATCTTATGAAGATCAAAGTGTATTTGTAACGGCGATTCAAAATCCGGTTTCAGGAATTACTGTTTTTTCAGGACCTATAAATGCAGAGAATTCAAACTTTCAGCAATCCCCTTTAATTGTACCTCTTTTTTATAAAATGGGACAGAACAATCAAAAAACGGGTGTAAATGCGTTAACGATCGGCAATAACCAGCCTTATTTTGTGGATGTTTTATTGACAAAAGATGCTATTTTGGAAGTGAAAGGAAACGAAGATTCTTTCATTCCGATTCAACAAATATTAAACAATAAAGTAAAATTAACCTTCAACGACTTTCCTGAAACGGCTGGAAATTATACTGTTTTTGATAAAAAAGAATCGATTGAAAACCTGAGTTTCAATTACAAACGAAGTGAAAGTGATTTGAGTCAGGTAAATACAAATGCTGTTTCCGATTTTAAAACTGCCGATACAATTTCGACCATATTTAACACCTTACAAACTGAACGAACTGACAGCCAAATTTGGAAATGGTTTGTTATCTTTGCACTGTTATTTTTAGCATTAGAAATGGCAATTATCAAATTTGTAAAGTAAAGCTTAGATTTCTTTAAAGCTTCTTACTTTTTACAAAAATCATTTTACGATTTAAGTACAAAATAAATTTATCTACATATGAAAATAATCATCAGAAGCGCCAAAATTATCGATTCAAAAAGTCCGTTTCATAACCAGACTGTTGATCTTTTAATTGCAGATGGTTTAATAGAAAAAATTGGAACTTCCATTCTTGATATTGAGGATACAACCGAAGTGAAATTTGATAATTTACATGTTTCTCAAGGTTGGTTTGACAGTAGTGTTTCGTTTGGAGAACCAGGCTATGAAGACAGGGAAACTATTGCAAACGGTTTAACCGTCGCTGCAAAAAGCGGTTTTACAGGCGTGGCTTTACAACCCAACTCCTTCCCTGTTATCGACAATCAATCGCAGGTAAATTTTGTAAAAAACAAAGCAAACGGTTTTGCTACAGAACTTTTTCCAATTGGAGCTTTAACCAAAGGCAGCGAAGGAAAGGATATGGCTGAATTGTTTGATATGAAAAAATCCGGAGCAATCGCTTTTGGAGATTACAATAAAAGTCTTGATAACGCCAATCTTTTAAAAATTGCTTTACAATATGTTCAGGATTTTGATGGTTTGGTAATTGCTTATTCGCAAGATGCAAACATTAAAGGAAATGGCGTTGCCAATGAAGGAATTGTTTCAACAAAACTAGGCTTAAAAGGAATTCCCAATTTAGCCGAAGAATTGCAAGTTGCACGAAACTTATTTTTATTAGAATATGCTGGAGGAAAACTTCATATTCCGACAATTTCTACAGCAAAATCAGTTGAATTAATTAAAGAAGCTAAAGCCAAAGGATTACACGTTACCTGTAGCGTATCTGTACATCATTTAGTTCTTACTGATGAAAAATTAGAAGGATTTGACACCAGATATAAAGTAACTCCACCGTTGAGAACTGAAACCGATAGAAAAGCGCTTATTAACGCTGTTCTTGACGGAACAATCGACGTGATTACTTCAGATCACAATCCGATTGATATTGAATTCAAGAAAATGGAATTTGATACCGCTAAAAACGGGACAATTGGTTTAGAAAGTGCTTTTGGAGCTTTGTTAACTGTTTTACCTTTAGAAACGGTTATTGAAAAACTAACCTTAGGAAAAGCGGTTTTCGGAATCGAAAACAATTCAATTGCTGAAGGTTCTAAAGCCAATTTTACTTTCTTTACACCAGAAGGAAAATCGACTTTTACGAAAGAAAATATTCGTTCAAAATCTAAAAATTCTGCCTTCTTAGGAACTGAAATCAAAGGCTCAGTTTACGGGATTTTAAATCAAAATAAACTTGTTATCACAAAATAATTAAAATGAATAATTCAATACAAGAGGGAAAATCAATCGCCATTACCAGTTATATTTTGATCATTGGAGTTTTAATTGCGATGTCGATGAATTCTGAAAATAAAAATAGTTTTGCCTCTTTTCATATCCGTCAGGCTTTAGGTTTGTCTTTGACTTTTATTTCTTTCGGAGCTATTATCAGCAATTTCGACAGTTTTAATATCACTTTCCCAATGTGGATCTGTATTTCAATTTTATGGACTTACGGAATTTTTAGTGCTATTCAGGGACAAACGAGACCGATTCCGTTAGTTGGAAATCTTTTTCAGAAATGGTTTAAATCTATCGGATAAATTAAATTCCAAATTTAAAATTGCTTCGCCTGTTCGCTAACGCTCGGGTCCAAATTCCAATAACTTTGGTAAGTTTTAAATCTTGACAAAGTTGAAAAATTCACAATTCACAATTCACAATTAAAAAAATGAATCTATCTTTAGAATATAAAATACAGAAGCCAAAGGTTATATTAGATAAAAATCCGGTTTTAATTTTATTACACGGATACGGAAGCAACGAAGCTGATTTATTCTCGTTTGCGACTGAACTTCCGGATAATTATTACATTATTTCAGCCAGAGCGCCTTATGATTTACAATACGGAGCTTACGCCTGGTACGCAATCAATTTTGATGCTGATCAGAATAAATTTTCAGATAACGAACAAGCCAAAACTTCACGTGATTTAATCGCTAAATTTATTGATGAATTAGTTGCTAATTACCCAATTGACGCTAACAATGTAACTTTGATTGGTTTCAGTCAAGGTTCTATTTTGAGCTATTCTGTTGCACTTTCTTATCCTGAAAAGGTTCAGAGAGTAGTTGCCATGAGTGGTTATTTTAATGACGAAATTATCAAGGAAGGTTTCGAGAAAAACGACTTCAAAAACCTTAAAATCTTTGCCTCACACGGAACTGTCGATCAGGTGATTCCTGTAGATTGGGCAAGAAAAACGCCTGCAGCTTTAGAAAGCTTAAATATTCCAATTACTTATAAAGAATATCCTGTCGGGCATGGAGTTGCACCTCAGAATTTCTTTGATTTTAAAAACTGGCTTGCGGGTTAGTTTTCAGTCTCAGTTTACAACAATCTAAATCCTTAAAAAATGAGCATTACAAAACTTGAAAATCCGGCATTAATCTTAATTGATATTCAAAGAGGATTTTATGATGTTTCTTATTGGGGTGGTGATCGCAATAATGTAAATGCAGAACAAAAAGCTGGTGAACTTCTGGAAATCTGGAGAGCTAAAAAGCTACCTATTTTCCATATTCAACATTGCTCCTCTAATCCGAATTCCATTTTAAACGAAACAAATCCGGGAAATGAATTTCAGGATGTTGTAAAACCTATTGAAGGTGAAACCATCATCAAAAAAAATGTAAACAGCGCTTTTATAGGAACAAACCTAAAAGAGTTACTTGATGATGCAAAAATCACAAATCTTGTCATTGTGGGCTTAACAACAGATCATTGTGTTTCTACAACTACCAGAATGGCAGGGAATTTTGGTTATTCAACTTATTTAGTTGCTGATGCAACGGCAACTTTTAATAAAAAAGGTATAAACGGAGAAGATTTTTCTGCAGAAACAATTCATCAAACTGCTTTAGCAAGTTTAAATGAAGAATTTGCGCAGGTGGTTACTTCTGATTTTATAAAAGAAATAGTTTAATTTAAACTTCTATAAATATAAAAGGCGAGAATTATTTCTCGCCTTTTATATTTATATTAAAAATGGTTTTAAACTTTTAGAATTGCTATTCTCCTGTATAAAGAATCTTCTCTCCTTTTTTCAAAACATAACCTTTCCAGGGAATCAATTGTAAATCATCTTTCACCCAAGAATCCCCTTCTGATTTTCTTTCCAGGATAATAGATTCTTTTTGAGTATCTAAGAAAAGTTCCGCCTTATCTCCGTCAAAAATTACGTACGCCACTGTTGTGTATGTTTTTCCGTCTTCAGCATGAGATAGTTTAGTGCTATTTTCGAAAATTCGGATGCATTCCTTTTTAAGAATGGACCAGGTATAACCTGCAGAAGCTTTACAGCCATGAGTACCTGAATCTCCTCCAACTACTACAGCCGCAGAGTCAGTTTGTTCTTTTACAGCTTTTGTAGTTTCTTGTGTAGGCTTCTTTTCTTCAGAAACTTTTTTGGCACAAGAAAATGAAAGACCAATAATAATCGAAAATAAAAATATCTTTTTCATAAATCCTATTTTTTAAAAGTGGCAGTAAAAAATAGCATTCTAAATACTATTTTTGATACAACCAGCTTTGATTAACTTCAAAAGTAATATTATCATCGTTATCAACAAAATATTTTAACAAGACTTCTCCCCATAATTCTCCATTACTGTAATCTGCAATGATCCATCTGTGGTTAAGGATTTTTATTTTATTGATGATAAATTTGTTCGGACCAATTTTATCCTGACCTGTATAAGGATTCCCGTTTGGATTAGCATTTAGATCCAATAATTTCTCGGTTACAACCGGAATTAATTTTTCATATAAAATTACTTTTCCGCCAGAAGCACTGTTATCAAAGTAATTTTGGGCATTTTCATTATGTTCTAAAGAAAAATAATTGGCATTCGTTAATTCAGTTTTTACTAAATTTATACTATCTCTAAGCTTTTTAGCTGTTTTATCGTATCGTTCCTGTCCAAATTTTACTTCTCTGCTGTAAAACATATAAGTAAAAATATTCATTAATATCGCGAGGATAAAAAGGTAAAGCATTAAGGATTTTTTCATTTTGTGTATTATATTAAATTGTAATTTCTAAGTTATCATACGCCAGGAAGACGTTTTCAGGAAGTTGTTTTTGTACTTCTTCGTGAAATCCTAAAACATGGCTAATGTGCGTTAAATAAGCTTTTTCCGGTTTGACTAAATTTATAAAATCAAGTGCTTCCTGCAAATTGAAATGCGTATCATGAGGTTCAACACGCAAAGCGTTTACCACTAAAACTTTAAGGTTTTTTAATTTTTCAACTTCCACCTCGTCAATTGTTTTGACATCGGTTAAGTAGGCAAAATCATCAATACGATAACCAAAAACCTGTAAATCGCCGTGCATTACGTTAACCGGAATTGCCATTTTATCTCCCACAGCAAACGGTTCGTTATTTACAACTTCGATTGTTTTAACGCTTGGTGCTCCCGGATACTTATTTACGGTTTCGAAAACATATTCAAAACGACGTTTTAGATTGTCGATTACACGTTCGTGTCCATAAACCGGGATTTCTCCCTGACGGAAATTAAACGGACGAATATCATCTAAACCAGCCGTGTGATCTGCATGTTCGTGCGTAAATAGAATAGCGTCGAGTTTTCGACAGCCGCAAGAAAGCATTTGCTGTCTGAAATCGGGTCCGCAATCGATTACATAGGAGTGCTCATTCCACGTTATCCAAATAGAAACGCGAAGCCTTTTGTCCTTAGCATCAGTGCTTTTACAAACGGGATGATCGACCCCAATAATCGGGATACCTTGAGAAGTACCAGTGCCTAAAAAATATACCTTCAATTGAACTTATTTTTTTTACAAAAATAGGATTATTTCTCTTTCATTAGAAGCCTAATTTGCTAACTTTGTAACAAATCTATTTAAAATAAAATGGGTACAGAAATAAAACTCAAAGGTGACAAGGTCATCGAACAGATTCCTTCTATAAAAGACAAAGCATTACGCATTAATTTAAACGAGAATATTTACGGAACATTTGCTGAAATTGGCGCTGGACAGGAAACTGTGAGGCATTTTTTCAGATCCGGAGGTTCATCGGGAACTATTGCAAAAGCAATGTCTGCCTATGACAAAGATTTTAGTGACGCCGTTTACGGAATTGAAGGCGACGGCCGATATGTTACTGAAAACCGACTCAAAAAAATGTTAACCTTTGAAGGTGAACTTATTGAAGAGCGTTTAAGTAGAGAAAAACACCCCAACAAACTTTTTTTTAGTTACGCCAATACGGTTGCTACTATTGATTTTGCCAAACAATTTAAAGGTCACGGCTGGGTTGGAATAAGATATCAAATTGAACCAGACGAAGCTTATAACGAAATTATTCTTCACATTCGTTTTAAAGAGACTGACGCCCGACTACAACAAGAAACACTGGGGATTTTAGGTGTAAACTTAATTTACGGTGCTTTTTACAAATACAACGATCCAAAACGATTACTTCGTTATTTATACGATCACTTAGACAAAGACCAACTTGAAATCGACACCATTAACTTCTCAGGACCACGTTTTGCTGATGTTGACAATCGTTTAATGAGTTTACAACTGGTTAAAAACGGAATGACAGATGCCGTAATGTTTAACCCTGAAGGAAAAAACGTATTGCCTGCCGCTGTTTTATACAAGAAAAACCTGCTCGCTTTTAGAGGAAGTTTCCGCCCGGTTACGAATGTGAATCTTGACATGTATGAGAAATCACTAAAAATGTTTCTTGACGAAAATAAGGTAGAAAAAGACAATACATTAGTTGTTTTTGAAATTACACTTTCAAATTTGCGTTCGGATGGTGAAATTGATGAGCGTGATTTTATGGATAGAGCCGAATTGCTTTGTTCACTTGGTCAGACTGTAATGATTTCGAATTTCCAGGAATATTATAAAGTTGTGGAATATTTTTCTAATTACACCAAAGCAAGAATGGGATTAGCAATGGGTGTAAACAACTTAGTTGATATTTTTGATGAGAAATACTACCGCCATTTAAGTGGTGGAATTCTGGAAGCTTTTGGGAAATTATTCTACCGTGACATGAAAGTATTCTTGTACCCGATGTTGGGTGAAGATGGAGAAATTATTACTTCTGATAACTTAAAAGTTCATCCTAGAATGAAAGAATTATACAAGTTCTTTAAATTCAACGGAAAAGTAGTTGATATTAAAGATTACAACCCTGATATATTAAATGTATTCTCGAGAGAAGTTTTGAAAATGATCAGTCAGGGAAAAACAGGCTGGGAACCAATGCTTCCGTCTGGAGTTGCCGAAATTATAAAGGAACATCACCTTTTCGGATATCATCCGGAAAAAGAATTAGAACAGAATACTTAAAAAAATCCCCGAAAGAAAAGCTTTTCTTTCGGGGATTTTTTTTTGTTTCAAGTTTCAAGTTTTCGCTCAGGGTTGTTTAACATTCTTAACCTGAAACCTGAAACCTGAAACCTGAAACCTGAAACCTGAAACCTGAAACCTGAAACCTGAAACCTGAAACCTGAAACCTGAAACCTGAAACCTGAAACCTGAAACCTGAAACCTGAAACTAAACTTCTACTTCAAAATCTGTGAAGTGTGTTCTTTTGTTTTCACTTTTTCGATTACCTCATCTATAATTCCTTTTTCATCGATTACGAAAGTGGTTCTGTTGATTCCGTCGTATTCTCTTCCCATGAATTTCTTTGGTCCCCAAACGCCAAATGCATTGATAACTGATTTATCTTCGTCAGCTAAAAGTGGAAAAGGAAATTCGTATTTGTCTTTGAATTTTGATTGTGCTTTTTGACTATCGGCACTAACACCCAGAAGCTCATAGTTATTAGCTTTAAAACGCTCAAAGTTATCTCTTAAATCACAGGCTTCAGCCGTACAGCCTGGTGTACTTGCTTTTGGATAAAAGAAAACGACTAATTTTTTTCCGGCATAATCTGCCAGTTTATGTGTTTTTCCATCCTGATCTACTCCCGAAAAGTTTGGTGCTTTATCGCCTTTTTGTAATGTTATCATGTTGCTATTTTAGATTGTTGATTTTAGATTTTTTTTAGAAAATAGAATATAGAATAAAGAGTCAAGAGTCAAGATTTGACTCAATATATAAATATCTTATACTTATAAATTATAACTCCTGATTTTTAACTCATAACTTTTGCCCCAGATTGAAGTGAAAACCCCGGAATTGTAAAAGCTTAAATTTTTTTCATTAAGAAAGCGACTCCCGAAGCCTCGGGATAAACTCCGATAAGATTGCTTAAAAATGTTGCTTTGACAATGAGGAGTTGAAACGGAAAGCTGGATTAGGCACATCATTAAAATTATACTATTTTTACGAGATTAAAAATACGGAAATGAATAAAGAAGCCCGCGTACAATTTGTTATAAATACGTTAAAAGAACTCTACCCTACTATACCTATTCCACTTGATCATAAAGACCCTTATACCTTATTAATTGCAGTATTACTTTCGGCACAATGTACAGATGTACGTGTGAATCAAATTACGCCATTGCTTTTTGCGAAGGCAGACAATCCGTATGATATGGTTAAAATGTCTGTTGAAGAAATTAAGGAAATTATTCGCCCTTGCGGTTTATCGCCAATGAAATCAAAAGGAATTCATGGTTTATCGCAGATTTTAATTGATAAACATGACGGTAAAGTTCCGCAAAGTTTTGAAGCACTTGAGGAATTACCAGCTGTTGGACATAAAACTGCCAGCGTTGTCATGTCCCAGGCTTTTGGCGTTCCTGCATTTCCAGTAGATACTCACATTCATAGATTAATGTACCGATGGAATCTTTCGAATGGAAAAAATGTGGTTCAGACGGAGAAAGATGCGAAAAGACTTTTTCCAAGGGAAATATGGAATGATTTACATCTTCAGATTATTTGGTACGGAAGAGAATATTCTCCTGCGAGGGGCTGGAGTTTGGAGAGAGACATTATTACCCGAACTATTGGTAAAAAATCAATAATAGAAGAAGCTGCTAAAAAGTAATTTAGCAGCTTCTTTTTATTGTTACATACCTCCTTTTAAGGCATTATATTCATTTGTCATATCCAACGATCTGTATATACCTAAAAGCGATTTCGTTGCATCTGAATTTTTAGGCTCTATTGTAAGGGCTTTTTTAAGATACGGAATTGCGCTTCGGGCAACATCATCCTTTTTTGCATTAAGCTTGTCATATTTCTGCATTTCTGCAGCCGAATTTCCCAATGCAGCAATTTCGTCTGCTAGATCTTTTTTTATCTGCAATTTTAAATAAGCCATATTAATATAGGCGTCAATATAATTGGGGTCAAGTTCTAAAACATAATTATAAACCAATTCTGCTTTAGCATAATCTTTTCGCTCCATATAGGCGTAAGCCAGGTTATTATTGACATCTATTTTTTTAGAAGGAACTGATTCCGTTCGTGGCTTTTCGTAAAATCCTTGTTGAATAGCTGATTCTCTGGCTTTTGGAGAAACAAAAGCATCTTCTTCCTTTGTTTTCTTGTTAGTAGCATAATACAAAACTCCTTTTCCAGAAAAATTGATCTTTTTTAAGATTTCGTAATATTTAATTGCAGAAGTATAGTCCTTTCCATTTAGAGACGAAGATGCGGCATTATATAAGTTTAGCGTATCTTTTTTATCAAATAAATAAACTTTATAACTTTTCTCGGCACTTTCGCTGAATTTACCGGCATTAAAATCAGCCATCGCTCCGTTAACAAGACTCGATTTCATTTCTTTTAGTGCCGCATTTGCCTTAATGGTAAATTTAAATTTTCCTGATTCATTTTCATATAGAAATACATCCTGATAGGACTGAGAGGCCAGCGTAAAATTATTAGCTGCATCAATATTTTTTGAAGCTAAATCTTTTAAAACATTTCCCTTTAAAAAATAAAAATCAGACTTATCTTCATCAGCTGCATTTAATATAAGATATTCTGTTTTATTTAAAATTGCCAGAGCTTCCTGACTTTTTCCTTTGTCATACAAAGACTGAGCGTCTTTGATTTGGTCTTTTTGAGCAAATGCTCCGATATTTATCAATAAGAAGCATGATAATATCTGTAGGTTCTTTTTCATTTTCGATTTGGTTTGGTTGTTAAATAGATTTTGAGTCTTTGATGAGTATTTATTGTGAACTTTTATCAAGTAAAAGAATTCTAGTAAAAATCTTTTAATTTAAAATTCAACAAAAAAACTCAATTGTGCTTTATAGATTTCGGTTACGACCTTACAAGCACGTACAAACAAACTAAATTAAAGTAGTGTAGTTTTTCTTCATAAATTACTCGGTTATTTTAATTAAACATTTATTTCCTGACATCATTAATAATACTAATAATTCTCTAGTTATTTCATTGTTTTAATACGAAAAACTTATTCTTTCATTCAATAACTGAAAGAAAAAACAACTTTTTTAACTAAAATAAAAATAAAAACCGAATAAACAAATAAAAATTAACCAAAATATAACATTTTCATCTTACTGCATGAAAAATCAGACAAAGAACTAAAAAAATATAAATTGAAAAGAAGAAAATTTTTTTGAACATAAGAGAACGTAGAAACTATAAAATAAAAAAACTCACTATCTATAATTATATACAGATAGTGAGTTTTTCAAACCAAATAACCTATTTGGTTTTCCTGGAAATAAACATCCGACTAAAATAGTGGGCTGTTTAATTAGCTATAATCTCGAAACTTTTTTCATTAGCTTTCACAACTGTCAATGCTTGTGAATAGCTCAATAAGAAAGAAACAACTTCTTTCTTTGGTTTTAGATTTTTAGAAGCTAATGCCTTTTTAGAGTAAATTTTCGCCATACTGAAAATAGAATTTATATTAGTATAACGAGCTAATACTCAAAATAGTATTAGTTGGTTAAAATAATTTGATGTTTATCAATTATTTTTCTCAAATTCATTAATGCATAACGCATTCTGCCTAATGCTGTATTGATGCTAACGTCTGTCAGCTCTGAGATTTCTTTGAAACTCATATCTTGATACATACGCATAACTAAAACTTCTTTTTGGTCTTCCGGAAGCTCTTCGATTAGTTTTTTTAGGTCAATTTCGACCTGATCAACAATCATTTTGCCCTCAATAGTCAAAGAATCATCAGACATGATTGAGAAGATTGAAAACTCCTCTGTTTCTCTGTACATTGGCATTTTTTTGGTTTTACGAAAATGATCAACAATTAGATTGTGAGAAATACGCATAACCCAAGGCAAGAATTTACCTTCTTCATTATATGAATTGCTTTTTAAGGTTTTAATTACCTTAATAAAGGTGTCTTGAAAAATATCGTTTGAAATATCTCTATCGGCAATCTTAGAATATATAAATCCATATATCTTAGACTCGTGCCTTTTAATTAATGTCGAAAGGGCAGTTTCATTGCCTTCGATATAATTTTTTACTAATAGAGCGTCTGGAATATGCAGATCAGCCATAATACTACTTTTTTAGTTTTTATAATTTGGAGTAATTTTTCTAAAAAGTAATTTTATTGTATAGGCCTATCTTTTTGAGGTTATGTTAATATCGTGACCAAATTTAACAAATAATTATTTTAAAAAGCAAATAAAATCGAGAATAATAAACAAGAAATACTTAAAAAAATTAAACATAACTTAAATTTAATCGATAAAGTGCGTTAAAACATTAAATAATAAGAATGTTAAAATCATAAAAAAAGAGGCGTAAATAACTTACAATTAAATATTTAGGCTATTCACATCTCTTTTTTACTCTTATTTGTTATTGATATACACGTACGTAATCTACAAAGTATTTCTGAGGTAGAATTTTATCATCTACTTCAGGGCCTCCAAAATTTCCTCCAATAGCCAAATTAACGATAATATAGAAAGGTTTATTAAAAGGCCAGGTATCATCGTTTTTTACCGGCGGATTAAATGTATAGACTAAAGTTTCATCAACAAAAAAATCAATTTTTTCTTTTGTCCACTCAATTGCATACACATGATATCCCTCTTCAATATTAGGGAAAGGTGTTCTTTTTGTATTTATTGTATTACCATGACTGTCTTGTGTATGCAAGGTTGTATATACCATGCCCGGATCTCTCCCAATGTATTCTAAAATATCTATTTCACCTGTTTTTGGCCAATGTATTTCATCTATATTAGCACCCAGCATCCAGAATGCCGGCCATAAACCATGTCCAACTGGTAATTTTGCCCTTGCTTCTATTCGGCCATACAAAAATTCTTTTTTACCTTTTGTTGTAATTTTGGTCGAAGTATATTTTTTTCCTTCTTTTTTGGCTTCAATAACTAAATCTCCATCCTTGAATTGATGGTTTGTTTTGGTATAAATTTGTCTTTCATTATTTCCGAAACCGCAAAGATTTGGACAACCATCACCAACTTCAAAATTCCAGTCTTTTTCGTTTAAATTTTTAGTATCGAAATTCTCCTCCCAAACCAGCTTTCTCTTTACTTCTTGTGCAAAACAAAAACTGCTTATCAATAGCAATATCAGTACTTTTTTCATAGTATCTTTTTAAAATTCAAAAATTAAGAAGGCCAGTCTAAAACTGACCTTCTTATTCATTATTACTAATTAATCTATAATCTATTGATAAACTCGTACGTAATCAATCTCCATAGAAGATTGTGTGAAAGCCGCATCAATATTGCCACCTAAATTACCCCCCATTGCAACATTTAAAATTAGGAAAAAGTCGCTATTAAAAGGCAAAGAACCATCATTAGGAACAGAATGAATCTGAACATCATCTACAAATGTCGTAACTGATGCCGGGCTCCAAACTGCTTTATAAACATGAAATTCCGTTGAAACATTTGGTATTGTTTTAGAGCCTGTATTTCCTCCACCCCCTGAATGTCCTGGATAGTGAAGTGTGCTCAGAATAACGTTTTGGTTATTTCCAACATGCTCCATAATATCAATTTCTCCACAGGCTGGCCATGGTTTTGTAGTGTAGTTTTGACCTAACATCCAGATTGCCGGCCAGGTTCCTGCGCCGGTTGGAAGTTTTGCCTTAACCTCAACTTTTCCGTAAGTAAAGGCAAATTTAGCATCGGTTTTTAATCTCGCAGAAGAATAATCAGCTCCGCCTGACGCTTCTTTTTTAGCTGTGATTTTCAAACTTCCGCCTTGTACAATTACGTTTGTAGCAGAGTTGGTGTAATTCTGTTTTTCATTATTTCCCCAACCATTGTCACCTTTACCTAAATCGTAGTTCCATTTTGTTGCATCTGGCGCTCCATCAGTATTAAATTCATCTGACCAAACTAGTTTTGTGAAATCTGCCGGTGGAGCCTGAGTTGGTTTTGTGGTGGTAAAAATATGGTACCACGCCAATGCCGGATTACCGCCCATAACTGCTCTAACCACCATTCTGTTGGCTGTGATCGATAAAATTTCATAAGAACTTTGTCCAATATAATACCCCATAAATCCGCCATCAGAGAAGTTCATTGTGGTTCCTCTGGTTTGCGTTGCATGATTTGGATTTGACATTACTACTGATTCTGAAGGACTCAATGAAACTGATTTTTTGCCTGCAGCATTATAGGCCAAACATGCATCGTCTGGTGAGCTTCCTCCTGCTACACTTGCAAAAGCAGCATTAAAGAAAGTTGATCCACCATTATCTAATTCAAATTTCAATTGCTCGTTTTCAAGAGAGAATGTCAATACATTTTCATACAAACAACTACTGCTTGGTGAAGCCGCTTTTTCAAAAGGTCCTGCCATATAATAGTTTGCATAATAATTTTTAGTTGCATCTCCATCATTTTGTCCAACACCCAAATGTCCAGGTTCAGATGCTGACCAATACCATTTTTTAGAAGTTCCGGCTGTTAAAAACTGAACCGCCTCGTCATCACTGAAATTACTTAATACCTCAACATCAATTGTAGTATTGGTTGCTATGCCTCCTTTTCCAGAAGCAATTACAGTTACTGTATATTTATTTAAACCTGTTTTGGTAAAACGTTTTGTAAATACACCACTTGGAGCATTTTCAGAAGTACCATCGGTAAAAACATATTTATATGAAATAGCGTTATCGGCAGTTGCAGTAAATTTTACCATTCCTGAACCGTCTCCATTGGGAGCAGCAGTTGTTTTTCCAACAACTTCAGCTTTAACCTGAATGTTGGTTGGCGCTGACAAATCGCCAAAAGCGTAATCATCTTTTTGGCAGCTTATTGCTAACAGCAATGCAAAAAGTAATACGAAGTATTTATTATATTTTTTCATTTTTTTATTTTTTATAAAATGTAAATTCATTTTAATGTCTTTTTAAAAGTGCCTGTTTTATTTATGGAAATAAACATTATCTATATAAATAGTATGTGCTCCGCTAGGATTTCCTGAATAAATAAGTTGCGCTATATGGGCTCGGGTTGTTAATCCTGTAAAATCAGTCAAAGGAATATCTAAGCTCACCCAGCTTCCTTTTGCAGGAGCTGTAACTTTAATCTCGTGTTCTTTGTCATCTCCTCCTCCATTGTACACGCCATTAGCCCCAAAATCAACTAATTTTATTCTGAATTCTGTAAAATCAGCTGACCAAACATCTACATGAAAATGTGTCATTGCACTCGCGTCAATTGTTGCAGTTGGTTCGATACCCACAAAATTTAAATCGGAGTATTTTTTTACTGCGTTTCCTGCTACAGCTGTTTCTTCTAATGTAGCTGCTGACCAATCTGTGCGCCATGTTGCAACTGGAACATTTGAATAAGCATCACTAAACATTGAAATTACATCACTGGCTGGTTTTGTTGGTGTTGGCGCTGCGACACTTAATGCTTCTCCATTTTTATAGAAATAAATATTATCAATAAAAACGTTTTTACCTGCAGGAGTTCCGACTAATTTTAATTGGAATATATCGGCTACCTTAAAGTTTGTCTGACTTGTAAAGGCTGAAATCGGAATATCAATACTTGTCCATTGATTGGCGATCAGATCTTTTGTTACCGGTCTTTCTCCGTTAGTTTTACTAATTAGCGAAGTTTCTAATTTTTGTAAATCTGCTGTCCAAACATCAAGGTGAATATAATCCATTCCAGAAACATCAATTGTAACATTATCTGCTAATGCAATTCCCTGGTAATTTAAATTCGTATAATTCAGCATTTTATCGCCATTCAAATCAAATTCAGAATAACCACCTGATTGTCCCCAATTCGGATAGAAATTAGTTCCGGCAACATTCGTGTATTTTGAACTATAAATAGAAATCACATTTCCGGCTGGTCTATTAGGAGGTGTCGTTGCTGAAGTTGTTGGATTTAGTACCAACTTAGCAGCAAATTGCTCTGTATATTCAGTTGTTTTAATTGCTGCACTTTTTGAAACTACGCGAATTGTATAAGTTCCCGCTTCTTTATAAACATAAGAAACAGATTCTCCATTATTAGCAGAAATTGGTTCCGGTTTCCCTGCTTCTCCAAAATAAACATCATAAAACAATGCAAAATCAGCAGTTGCTTTAACTGTTACCTTTTTAGAAACTGACAAATCATTTGTAATTACCACTTTTAAATTTTCAGGCGCTCTAAATGAAACTACAACTTGTTGCGTTACTTCGGTTGTTTTTCCTGAAATTCCCATTGCGATAATTTTAGACTGATAAACCCCTTCCTTATAAGTATGCGTTGTGGTTTCGCCTGATCCAAAATAGGCAGACTCCGGAGAGCCGTCACCATAATTTATTTTGAATTGGGTAACTCCTTCGCCTTTCGGTATAAAAGTAACTTTACCTGAATTATCCTGCGTTACTGTGGTCAAAGCAGTTACGTTAGCCGGCGCACTTACACCTTCTAAATCAATATTGCTGCTTTCATCGCTTGAACAACCTAAACAGATTATTAAAACGAAAAGACTTATAATTAAATTTAATTTTTTCATAATAGTGTTTTTTTAATATCCAGGGTTTTGTTGCCAGTTTCCGTTTGCAAATTGAATTTCTTCAATTGGAAGTGGAAATAATTCGTTTTTACTCGCTTTAAAACCTGGAATTTTCCCAACTGCTTTTCCTGTTCTTACTAAATCAAAGAAACGATGTCCTTCTCCAAAAAGTTCTACTCTTCTTTCAGCCCAAATAAAATCGGTTAAAGCTGCGCCAGAAACTGAAATATCATGATTGTTATCTCCAAAAGCACGTCTTCTTACCTGATTAAGATATCCTCTCGCTTTTGCATCATTATTACCAGCGCGACTATAAGCTTCAGCAGCCATTAATAAAACATCTGCATAACGTATAGCCCTGTAATTATTTGGATTTGTAAGATTCAAATCTCCCGCCGCAGTTGCGCTTCTTTTTCTTGGAAGATATTTTCTGTTGAAGTAACCTGTGTCTTCATTTCCTTTACCATAACTCACACCTTTACCGCCATCAAAAGAAGCATTTGCTGCGGCCCAGGCGGCAATATCTAATATGGCAACATCTTTACGTTTGTCGCCTACTTCAAAAGCATCGGCACTTTCTTTAGTCGGAATATTAAAACTAAATCCAGAGGAGAATAATGGTCCTGAATAATTACGGATTCCGCTAAAACCAACTGCAACGTTACCTTCACTACATTGTAAACAGGTAAAACCTGCACCTTCAACATCTGTGTATTGTACTTCAAAAACAGATTCTGTTCCATTTTCTCCATCCAATTCAAACATAGCATTGTAATCTGTCTGCAATGAATATTTTCCAGAAGTAATTACAGCATCAAGAACAGTTGCGGCTTGTGCAAATTTGTTTTGATACAAATAAGCTTTTCCTAACAAAGCCTGTGCTGCACCTTTTGTTACTCTTCCTTTTTGAGATGCAGTCGGAGATAAATTAGCGGCAGCAAAAATCAAATCGGCTTCAATTGAAGCATACACTTCCTGAGCTGATGCTCTTGCTACTGTTTTTTCATCTCCAACTTTAAATCTAACATCTCCTTTCATCGGGATTCCACCAAACCATTTTACTAACTCAAACTGGTAATATGCTCTCAGAAAACGTGTTTCTGCAATTAGCTGGGTTTTTCCCTCAAAATCCGTTTTATCTTTAAATTCAAGAATATAATTAGCTCTTTGAACTCCTGCAAACATCCAATTCCAGATATCTCTTAAATTGCTGTTTACCGGTGTATGAATCATATCATCTATTTGCTGAAAACCAATTACATCAGTAGGGCTTTCTCCTCCGCATAATGTATTATCTGAAGCGATTTCTCCCAACAAAACATTTACATACGAAGATTGCAGCAAATCATAGGTAGCCACTAAGGCATCATTATAATCTTCTTTTGAATTGAAATAGTTTTCAGAATCTATAGAATATTTAGGCTCAGGACTTACAAATTCATCTGAACAAGAAATACTTATTGTCGAGAAAAGTGTAAGTGTTATAATGGTTGTGATTAAATATTTTTTCATTTTTATTGAAATTAAAAATTAATGTTTAAACCCAATAAATAGGTTCTTGGAACTGGATAAAAACCGTAATCAATTCCGGCACCAATTGGTGATTGAGAAACTCCATCCTGATTTGTAGGTCCGGCTGAAGAACCTGGGTCAAAACCTTTATACTTCGTAAAAGTGTAGAGATTATTTACTCCAGCATATAGTCTTAGTTTTGTAATTCCTGCTTTTTGAGATACATTTGGATTAAGCGTGTACCCCAATTGTATGTTTTGAATTCTGAAATAAGAAGCATCTTCTACAAAATAATCTGAAAGCACATTGTTTGCAGTTGCACCTGTTGTTACTCTAGGCACCGTAGTACTTGTTCCTTCTCCTGTCCATCTGTCTAAAACATAATCTAAACGATTGGCATCAGAAAGTACTCTTTCGTAATTACGCACCATATCATTTCCTACCGAAGCAAAGCTGTAAAGAGCAAAATCAAGGTTTTTATAATTTAACTGTAAATTGAATCCCATTGTTGCTTCAGGAATTGGATCTCCAATATTGGTTTTATCTTTTGAATCAATAACATCATCTCCATTTAAATCTACATAACGAATATCTCCGGGTGCAGCATTTGCTCCTAAAGCCAATTGTGAAGGATGAGCATCAACTTCTGCCTGATTTTGAAATAAACCATCTGTTTTGTAGCCGTAAAAATAACCTATTGGTTCGCCTGCTTCCATACGTGAAGCCGCTGGTTGCCCAACTCCAAAACCGCCTTGTTCAATAATTCCTGTTCCGTTGTTTACTTCTAAAACTTCATTTTTAATAAACGTTACATTATAACCTACACTAAAACTAAAAGAATCTGAAAGTTTTTCTTTGTAATCAACAGCGAATTCAAAACCTGAATTTCTAACAGAACCCGCATTTAATGTTGGAGCACTTGCACCTGGAGCACCAATTCCTATAATTCCTGAAACGGGAATATTTGGAATCAATAAATCGTCTCTGGTATCTATAAAATAATCGGCTACAACAGAAACTTTATCACTAAATAATCTTAAATCCAGACCTACATCAAACTTTTTGGCTTCTTCCCATTTCAAATCAGGATTTGGAATTTGCCCTGTTGCTATTCCGCTCACTAAATTTCCATCAAATACATAAGTTGCTTCTCCTGTTAAAAGCCCTAAATAGCCATTATTCGGAATTTGGTCGTTTCCTAAAGTACCATAACTAGCTCTGAATTTCAAGAAGTTTACAGTTTTTGATTCTCCAAAGAATCCTTCGTCAGAAACTACCCAACCTCCAGTAAAAGAAGGGAAATATCCTACTTTATTTCCAGGGCCAAATTTTGTAGAAGAATCACGTCTGATCATTGCTGAGAAAAGATATTTTCCTTTATAATCGTATTGCGCTCTTCCAAAGTAAGAAAGCCTTCTTTGATCGTAAACATAGCCACCTGTGTTTACTGCAGTTGGTAATCCTTTCGTTAGAGAAAGATCTGCATATTCCCATGAATTATTTGGAACGTCAAATCCTGTTGCATTAGCTGAATTTCCCCAAGTTTTAAAAATGGTATTACCTAACGTCGCAGTGATATTATGATTTTCAGCAATTTTTGCAATATAGGTTCCATAAATATCAAAAGAATAATCGTTGTCATTTGTGGCTGTTTGCCTTACAGAACTTCTTTGTACATCAAAAACTTTTCCACCATAACTTACTTGTTTGTCAAAAGTCTTTCCTTCACTGTTTGAAGTATTAAATCCTATTGAACTTGATAAAGTAAATCCTTTGAAAATTTTATAATCAAAACCGAAATTACCATTCAGTTTTTTGTAATTATAATCGTTATAAGTATTCGCAATTTGTGCCAGCGGATTTATAATTTCTGTTCCTAATCCTGTTGTACTTGGTACTAAAGTAAAATCGCCGTTTGCGTCATACGGAGCAATAGTTGCCGGTACATTTAAAGCATTAAATAATACAGATCCTAATCCATTTTCATTAATTGATTTTCTGTTGAAATAGGTATAAATTACATTTGTTTTTATTTTGAATTTATCGCTTAGATCAGCACCTAAAGCTATTCTTGCCGTATTTCTTAAAAACCCTGATTTATCCTGACCCACAATACCTTCCTGATCCAGATGCGAACCACTTATAGCATAGGTGATTTTTTCAGATCCTCCGGAAATTGTCAAGTCTGTATTTAAAATTGGCACTCCCGTACCCAGAACTTCTTTTTGCCAATCTGTTCCTTTTCCTAAACCGCTTACGTTTGGATAAGGAAGTGCTTTTCCACCATTGGCGTAACTTTCATTTAATAATAAAGCATATTCAGTAGCATCGAGCATTGGTAATTTTCTCGAAGCTTCCTGAAATCCTGAATAACTGTTTAAAGAAACTTTTGTTTGTGAATTTTTCTTTCCCATTTTAGTGGTAATCAAAATAATTCCGTTTGCGCCAATTGTTCCGTAAATAGCTGCTTGTGCATCTTTTAAAACAGTAATCGTTTCAATATCATTTGGGTTTAATAAACTTAAATCTCCTACATAACCATCAATAATGGCTTGCGGACCGTTTTCACCATTAGTAGCAATACCACGAATACGAATATCCAATTTTGCACCTGGTGCTCCTGATTGTGTGGTTACATTTACTCCTGAAACAGTTCCTTGTAAAGCTTGCTCTACCTTTATAGGTTTTAAAATCTCCAGCGTTTTACTGTCTACTACAGAAACTGCTCCGGTTACTTCTCTTTTCTTTTGAGATCCGTAACCAATTACAACGACTTCATCAAGAGATCTGGCATCGTCGCTCATTTTAACTGTTATCTTGGTTCCTGAAACCGCAACTTCCTGCGTTTTAAAACCGATATAACTGAAAACAATTATAGTTCCTTTCGGAACTGCCAATAATTTAAAAGATCCATCAAAGTCTGTGGTTGTACTTTGTGAAGAACTTTTAACTTTTACATTCACACCCGGCAGCGATAATCCCGAGCCATCTAGTACTGTTCCGCTCACATCAAAATTCTGCGAAAATGCAAAAGATGTAAACAGTAATAGTACGGTTAGTAATAATTTTGATTTCATAATTAGTTAGTTTTTATTGAAAGCTAAATTTATCTGATCCGATTAGGAAAACGATAAAATTAACCTCAACAAAAAACATACATCACAAAAAAACAACGCGTTAATTCAATATATCTTAAAATATAGCTTGATTTAACTATAATTTCCGAATGTTAATTTATTTAACAAAAACACTACAAAAGCACAACAAAACGTTAATGTTGAGGTAATGTATAGTTTTTTGAAGGTGTTTTTTGATTTACTATACAGCAAGAATATATTCGACTAAACCGATTTCGTGCTGTAAATCCATTTTTTTGCGCAAACGATACCTTTTTATTTCAACACTTCGAACCGAAATATTGAATAAAGGAGCAATTTCTTTTGACGAAAGATTTAATCGTAAGTAAGCACAAAGACGTAAATCGTTTGGGGTAAGTAACGGATGTTGTAGTTTGATTCTCTTTAAGAAATCCTTGTCTGCACTATCAAAAGCTTCTTTGAAAACATTCCAGGAATCTTCTTCTGTAATATTTTTATTGATTGTACTAATTACAGATTTGATGTTTTTATTATCGTCCTGAGTTGTTTTCTTTAGATCTTCTTTTATAAAAGCCAATAATTCATTTTTACTGTTTAAGCTCATCGTAGAAACTGCTAGTTCACGATTTTTTGTATCAACATCCTGAGAAAGCTGTTCGTTTCTAAGCTTCATTAATTGTCGTTCATTTTCTAGCTCTTTAATTTCAAGTAAAAGATTATTCTCTTCAATTAATTTCTCTTTTTGTTTGTGGTAATAGTTCCTGTAAGCTTTATTAATGAAATAAGCCATTACCAGCATCATTGAAAAATAAATAAACCATGCTAAATTGGTCAAATACCATGGCTTTAAAACTACAAATGTATAGATAGCTGTATTTTGCAGAATTGTATTGGCATATCTTGCTCTTACTTTAAAAGTATATTTTCCCGGAGATAAATTCTTGAAATTAACTGTTGCTTTAGTACTCCATTCGCTCCAGTCATTCTGAAATCCTTCTAATAAATATTGATATTCTGAATTGATATATTTGTTGTACTCCGGCACGGTATAATTTAAAGTAATGTTATTTTCATTCGAATGAAAACTCCCTTCGTTTTCAATTTCAACATTATTTAGCGTTTCGTTTTGCTTGTTAATTGCAATTTCAGTAATAAAAACGGTGTAATTTTTAAAACTTAAATCGTCAATATTTAAGGTGTAATAACCGTCTGTTGTACCAATTAAATAAGTTGATTTTGAAATTTGGGTAATATTCTCATAACCCAGCATTGAATTGGTTAAAGAAGAAGGAATCGGAATTACATTTTGCTTTAATTGGTTGCTCAATTTGCCCGCAGAAAAATAATGAATGTAATTTTTAGAAAATAGCCAGATTTTATTCGAATTATCTACAATTAATTTACCTGAAGTATATTCGTCTTTTTCGAAAATAGAACTCAGCAAATTATCTTTTTCGAATAATTTTGTTTTTGGATTAAGCTTAAATATCCCACCCTTATAGGCATAATAAATCTGATTGTTGAATTTAGTTAAACTTGCATTTTTTCCTTTTTGTGGAGATTTATATGTATAAAAACCATTTGTTTTTAATAAGTTCTGATCTAACTTTAATCTAAAGATTCCCTTGTATTCGTGGCTTACATAAACATCTAAGTTATTTGTGATTTCAAAATATCTTGAAGAATAATCAAAACCAGTAATTTTATTTTTGAAAACCCATTGATTGTTTATTTTTTCAAGAACCGAAATTCCGTAGTAATTCCCTTGAAACAACTGATTTTTACTATTTGGAACCAGTTCAAACTTCCAGGTTCCCGAAGCAGAAAATATATTTTTAGCCGAATCATTTGTAATAATAAAAGTTCCGGAATCATGTCCGCAAAAAAGGGTATTATCATATACAAAAAGTGACCAAACCTGTCCCTTTGTACCATTTATAAATTTAAACTCTGCATTGCTTTGATTAGGTTTGCAAAACAATCCCTGATTCGTTCCAACATAGAGTTTCCCATTAAAATTTGCCGATGCATAAACTGTTCCTAAAACTCCCGAATCATCTGTAAAACTATGCACTGGCGAATTAATATTGATACAATTGATTCCGTTATCCAATCCAGCCCATAAATTCTGATCTTTATCTTCAAAAAGCGACAAGGCCGTATTATTACTCAGACCTTTACTTTGAGATATATGGTATTTTAATTTTCCTTTATCTGATAAAATGAAAATTCCATTAGAAACTGTTCCCAAAGCAAAACTTCCATCTTTTAGCAATTGACTGCTATAAACGAAACTTGACTTCAATTCTCCGTCAACGTCTGTTGCAAATCGGGTTAAAGCATTTCCAACCAATTTATAAATCCCATCTAATTGTGTTTGAATTAGTAAACCTTCATCTGTTGTAAAAACATTGACAATTGTAAATTTCTTCAGAATTGGATGATTTGAAACTAATTTTGCTTTTCCGCTTTCAATCTCAAAAAGTCCTTCTTTTATAGTCTGAAAATAAATGGCATTTTTTGGTGCAAACGATTTTATAACACCATTCTTAGGCGCAATAATCTTAAATTTTCCCGTTTTTGTATCATAAATATAAATTCGGTTTAAGGATTGAAACAAAATCCATTGATCATATTTCAGGATATTCCAAAACTGCTCGTCGTCTAATATTTTATTTTTTATGGTATTACAGAGCGAAGTATATTTTAATTTACCATTAGTTTGTCTCGTCCAGAAACCGAAATCCATATAAGAACCAGTATAGATTTTGTTTCCAATAACTTTTACGGAACGAATAATAGTTTCATTTGGAGCCTTATATAATTGCCAGCTTGTTCCGTTATATTCCAGAAGTCCGTCATTATTGGCGAAATATAAATAGTTTTGATCATCTTGCGAAATCATCCAACTTTGATTTCCTGCACCATACACAGAAGAAGAATATTTTACAATTGGTGGAAAGTCCTGCGAAAACAGGAAAAAACTCATCAAAAATAATAGTGTAGATAGTTTTGTTTTCAAAATTTGGTCAGAATTTAAAATAGTTTTAAAGCAGTTCTAAAATAGGACATTTTGCATTAAAACAATTCATTGCATAAAAATAAATTAAACATACAGAAGGTTGCAAAGCTTTTCACGCGATTTAAAAAGACATTAGCAGATCAGCGCAGATTATTTATTCAAATTAAATCTGCTCAAATCTGCGTGAAACAAAAAATACCGACACAATTCATCTTTTTAATAAACCATGCTCTATTGAAATCTGTTAAAATTTGGAACAATCTCATTAACAGAACTCAATTCAAAATTGATTACTTTTGTAAAAATTGACTTTTTTTATGCAAATTGATCTTTCAAAACTCGACCCAAAACATAATATTATCATTAAAGGAGCGCAGGTACATAATTTAAAAAATGTAGATGTCGCTATTCCCCGAAATAAACTGGTGGTCATCACAGGTCTTTCAGGATCAGGGAAATCAAGTTTAGCATTTGACACTTTATATGCCGAAGGACAACGTCGTTATGTTGAAAGTTTGTCATCATATGCACGTCAATTCCTTGGTCGTTTAGATAAACCAAAAGTGGAATACATTAAAGGTATTGCGCCTGCGATTGCTATCGAACAAAAAGTGAATACAACCAATGCGCGTTCGACAGTAGGAACATCTACTGAAATATACGATTACATCAAGCTTTTATTCGCTAGAATTGGCCGTACTTATTCGCCAATTTCAGGATTAGAAGTCAAAAAAAACACGGTTACCGATGTTGTTTCTGATGTAAAAACGTTAGAACTGGACAGCAAATGGCTATTGCTTGCTCCAATTCATTTAGAAGAAGGGAGACAACTTGAAGACAAACTAAAAGTACTTTTGCAGCAAGGTTTTGCCCGTATTTTAGTTGACAACGAAATGGTTCGTCTGGATGAATTCACACCGACAGAACTTCATAAATTAGACAATAAAGATATTCTACTAATCATTGACAGAATTGTCGTCAAAGAGGAAGAAGAATTTTATAATCGTCTGGCAGATGCTGTGCAAACTGCCTTTTTTGAAGGAAAAGGAATTTGTTATTTGCAAGAACTAAATTCAGACAAAAGATTTAGTTATTCGAATAATTTTGAATTAGACGGAATTACTTTCTTAGAGCCAAATGTTCACTTGTTCAGTTTTAATAACCCTTATGGCGCTTGCCCGGTTTGTGAAGGTTACGGAAACATAATTGGTATTGATGCTGATTTAGTGGTTCCTAATACTTCTTTATCTGTTTTTGAAAGCGCTATTTATCCGTGGCGGGGAGAAAGTATGAGTTGGTATAAAGATGAACTAGTAAAACACGCTTACAAATTCGATTTTCCAATCCATAAACCTTATTTTCAATTAAATGAAGATCAGAAAGATTTAATCTGGAAAGGAAATCAATATTTTCAAGGTTTAAATGATTTCTTTAGAGAATTAGAAGAGAAGAACTATAAGATTCAAAACCGCGTAATGTTGTCGCGTTACCGCGGAAAAACAAAATGTCATGCTTGTCGCGGAAAACGATTACGAGAAGAAGCTTCTTATGTAAAAATTGGCGGAAGAACAGTTTCAGATTTGGTCGATCTTCCAATTAAACATTTGGTTACCTTTTTCAAAGATCTTGAATTAAACAAATATGAACAACAAATTGCTAAACGTTTGATGGTTGAAATCAACAATCGTTTATCATTTCTAACAGAAGTTGGTTTAGATTATCTAACATTAAACAGAAACTCTTCTACACTTTCAGGAGGAGAATCGCAGCGTATTAACCTAGCCACTTCACTTGGGAGTAGTTTAGTTGGTTCTATGTATATTTTAGATGAACCAAGTATTGGTTTACATCCAAAAGATTCTGAACGATTGATCAAAGTTTTGCTTTCGCTTCGTGATTTAGGAAATACCGTTATTGTGGTTGAACACGATGAAGATATCATGAAAGCTGCCGATATGATTATTGATATTGGTCCCGAAGCAGGAACTTTTGGCGGAAATTTAGTAGCTCAGGGAACTTATGATGAAATCCTGAAATCAGAATCACTTACGGCTAAATATTTAAATGGAGATTTAGAAATTTCTGTTCCGAAGAAAAGACGAAAATTCAAAAACCATATTGATATTGTGGGCGCCAGGGAAAATAACTTAAAAAACATTGATGTTACATTTCCCTTAGATGTTTTAACGGTGGTTACAGGTGTTTCAGGAAGTGGAAAAAGTACTTTGATTAAAAAGATTCTTTTTCCTGCCATGCAGAAAAAACTGGAAAATGCAGCTGAAAAAGCGGGTCAGTTTACCGAAATAAAAGGTTCTTTTTCTCAAATAAAACATATTGAATACGTAGATCAGAATCCTATTGGAAGAAGTTCACGATCAAATCCCGTAACTTATATAAAGGCATACGATGATATTCGTGATTTATATGCAAAAGAGAAATTATCTAAAATAAGAGGTTATCAGGCCAAACATTTTTCTTTTAATGTTGATGGAGGCCGATGCGAAACCTGTAAAGGAGAAGGCTCTATAAACGTTGAAATGGTCTTTATGGCCGACGTGTCATTACCATGTGAAACCTGCGGAGGAAAACGTTTCAAAAAAGAAATCCTAGAAATCAATTTTGACGATAAAAACATCAACGATATTCTAACTATGACTATTGACGATGCTATCGCCTTTTTCGAAAAAAACAAACAAACGAAAATCACTCAGAAGTTACAACCTTTACAAGATGTAGGTTTGGGCTATGTACAGTTAGGACAATCTTCTTCTACTCTTTCTGGTGGTGAAGCGCAACGTATTAAACTGGCTTCGTTTTTAGTAAAAGGAGCAACAAAAGATAAAGCTTTGTTTGTATTTGATGAGCCCACAACTGGATTGCATTTTCATGATATCAAAAAACTATTGGCTTCCTTTGACGCTTTAATTGAAAAGGGACACTCTATAATTGTTATTGAACACAATCTCGATTTAATTAAATGTGCCGACTGGATACTTGATTTAGGACCGGAAGGTGGTGAAAATGGTGGCTATTTACTAGCAACAGGAACACCGGAAGATATTGTAAAAGTAAAAGAATCTGTAACTGGGGTTTATTTAAAAGATAAACTTTAATTAGTTAAAAATTCAAATATTAAAAATTCCAAATCCCAATAGCGATTCACCTATTGGAATTTGGAATTTTTCATTTTGTGATTCAAATCATTATGCTACCAAGCATCTTTCTTCAAAAGGAAAACCGTCTTCATCGATAGCTACCAATATTTTTTTCTTTTTAGATGCTTCGAAAGTAAGATATAGCCAGGCAAACGACCATAATCCTAATGTTAAGCAAAAAATGGTAAAATTCAAACCATGATTAACAACCTTTCCTCCTTTAGAAAGAACCGCAAAAAGCAATTTATCATTTCTTTCTTCTAGTGTAAATCCATTATGAACCTTATTTGATATCATATTCGAAAATACTTGTACACTTTGTTCCTGACTTAGTTGATTCTTTTTCATAGTCATCCCATTTTTAAAATTCGTCCAAATACTACTTTTTTAAACTTTAACAATTTTAGTAGGCAATCAATTAAATAAAAACTTTAAAAAAGCAGTTTTTATTGCATTTAATATGATATTTAACACCTGATTAAACAAAGTGGTGCTAAAAATTCAATATAAAGTTAAATTTTATAAATTAAATAACAAAATTATCAACTGTTAAATTTTAAATATTAACATCTCGGTATCAATTGGTTACAATTTATTAATCTTTATTGTAAAACTAAATGAACTAGTCTCAGAATCAAATTTTAAATAATTTTCAGAAATTGTTGTAGTATTTCCGTCACGTAACGAGCTATAATGCTGGCAAATAATCTCTATTGCTGCAGCACCAAAAGAATCCTGAATGTTTTGATGTTATGAGGAATATAATTTTAATTATACTGTAAGTTTTTTAATATGAAAATTTACCCGATCGAAAATGTTAAAATCATCCACATTCGTTTGTATTAAAGAAGGTTTTGGTATTTGATAATTTCCGTTTTAAAGTAAAATCAATTGTTACTCTTTATGTTCTCAATAAAATTGTGTTAAATTTTGATCTTTGCCTTTTTCAACAAATTATTAAGTACCTGATTAATATCGGGAGAGATATTAAATTTATAATTTAGATACACATACACAATTGTTACTAAAATAGATTTTAATGCAATCCCAATTAAAGGATAAACCGGAAATTCCCAAAAATAAAAAATTAAAAACAGCAGCGTAGTGATTGCCAGAGAATATAAGTTTTGTTTTGTAAAAGGATATAAATCAAGTTTTTTTACCACAAAAAGTAATTTAGCCAAACTATAGCAAGTTATAGATAACAACGTAGCAAATGCAGAACCCATAATGCCAAAAATTGGTATAAAAATCACATTTAAAACAAAAGTTAAAACAACCAGTCCCAATCCTAAAAATAATACAGTTCGGTAATATTTTGTATTAAAAATAATAGCATTATTGTTTCCTAAAATCAGATCAAAATATTTTGACAGACCAATCATAAAAACTACCGGAATACCACCTCTATAATCTTCCGGAACAATTTCGTACAGCTGATTGATATTAACGAATATACATAACATTACAAATCCGCCCACAATTTGAAGATTAATAGATGTTTTTTTATACAAACTATTTAGTTCATCATGTTTGTTTTCGTGCATTAATTTCGCAGTAATTGGATATACAATCTGATGCATCGCACGACTTGGAACTGAAATAACCAAAGCAATATAGGTGGCAACCGAATAATATGCAATATTTTCGATTTCCATATATTGATTCAGTATTAATTTATCTCCGTCCAAAAGTAAATTAGCAACGCTTCCTGATAAAATAATGTAAAACGTATATTCCATAACGCTTTTTACATTGCTTGGTATTGCAATTTGAAAATTCGGCTTTTTAATATAAAAAGCATAAAACATAGTAATCAAAAATGCCACAAAATAAATTGCTGCCGTAAAGTAAACAAACTGAATTAAGGACATCCACTTAAAATACAGTCCTATTAAAGCAATCGTAGAAACTAAGCGTAAACCAACCTCCTTTACAAAATTTCCAAAAACAGAATGCATATGAACTCTTGCCCAGGCATAAAAGATTTCAAAGTAAGCCATACAGATTCCGACAAAAGGAATTAAAAGCATAAACTCCCTTACTACCGGATTTTGCTTAGAAACAAAATCAGTGATATCATCAAAGAAAAAAATACCGATTATACCTAATGGAATACACATCAAGATCGGAAATAATGCGGTAAAGGATAAAAACTGTTCTCTTTCTTCTTCGGTTTTATACTGAGAATAAAATTTGACAAGGGTGTTTTGCATTCCAATGGCAAACAATGGCATAATTACATTTGCAGCAGACAATATGTAGTTTGTCAGGGCATAATAAGTTGCACCTAAATAAATTGGGTATAAATAAAGTGTATTAATAGCTCCAATTCCGAAGCCTATATAAGTAATAATTGTATTTTTGAAAGACTGATTTAAAACAATACCCATGTTTTGAGTTTAGATTGTAGAGTTGAGATTTCTGCTTTTTTTAATTAATCAATTGCGCCAATTGCTTGGTAAGGTTTTTTCTTGAATACTGCTGTAAACCAACACCATTCGCTTGTAATTTCCCTTCCAAAAATTGATTATAAAAGTCCAAAATTACACTTTTTAACTTCGCTTTTTCAGAATAATCAAAAAATACTCCTGTATTGGTTTCTTTTATAATATCTGCAAAATCAGAACCTTGTGGACCAATAGCAATTATTGGACGGTTTGACACCATATATTCAAACAACTTACCAGGAATAATACTCTTAGTATCATCCGAATTAATTTCGATTAAAAGTAAAACCTGTGATTTTTTTTGATGTGCAATTGCTTCATGATGCGAAACATAACCCAAAAGATTTAAATAAGGATTCAAATCAAATTCATTAATAGAATCAAGAACCTCCTGACTTACTGCTCCAATTAATTTGATTTGAAGATGCGATTTAAAATCAGGGATTTCCTGTAGCAACTCTACCAAACATTCCCATAAAAACTTAGGGTTTCTATCTGATAAAAAAGATCCGATATGTGCTAACGTAAATTTAGAATCTAAAGTTTGTTTTTCGACATTCTCAATGTCATAACCGTTTGTAATCACCGATATTGGCTTATTGGTAATAGCCTGAAATTCGGTTTTAGTAGTTTTACTCGTCACAATAATAGTATCAGCACTATTTAAAACTTTATGCTCTAACCTTTTATGTTTTTTAGCTGCGTAAGATGACAAACGCAATGCTTTGTGATATCCAATTGTGGTCCATGGATCACGAAAATCTGCAAACCATTTTACGTTTAATTTCTCTTTCAATTCCAGACCAATTAAATGCAAACTATGCGGCGGACCAGAAGTTACAATCGTGTCAATATTGTTTTCTTTAATATATTTCTCCAGATAAGAAATTGAAGGTTTAACCCAAAATACACGAGCATCTGGAATAAAAAGATTACCACGAACCCAAAGAAAAGTTTTATCTAGAAAAGTTTGCTTTTTTTGATGCGGAAAAATTCCAGAACTGATTTTCTTTGTTTTCTTTTTTGAAAAAATGGAAGCCAGTTGATAAGGCTCCCATATTTTATTCTTAAGGACAATTACTTTATCTGATATTTCGCCAATCAAACCTTCATCCATTATTGGATAGGTTGGATTTTCCGGAACATAGACAATAGGCTGAATATTAAATTCAGGTAAATATTTCACAAACTTCAACCAACGTTGTACCCCAGGGCCTCCAGCGGGTGGAAAATAATACGTAATGATTAAAAGTTTTTTTGGTTCCATTATTTTGAATCGGTTTCACAGAGATGCACAAAGTTCTCGCAAAGATTATTTAAAATTATTTTTAGCATCTACGTGATTTCTTTGTGAATCTTTGCGGTAGAATTTTTCAAAATAAATCCCACCAATCAAAAGCAATAACATTCCGAATGAACTTGCTAATGTAATTGTACCTCCTGTTTTTACAACCTGAGGTTCAAATTTGAATTCGATAGTGTGTTTACCTCCTGGAACTTCCATTGCTCTTAAAACATAGTCTACAGGAAAATGATCTGTCAATTTACCATCGACATAAGCATTCCATCCATTTTTATAATACATTTCAGAGAAAACAGCTAAACCATCTTTTCCATTATCTGATTGATATTTAATGTAATTTGGTTTATATTCTACTACTTTAATTGTTCCGGTTGTATCCCATTGTTTCTTCAATCGGGCACTTTGAAATTTCCCCTCATAATCATGAACATTAAAAACGGCCACCTTCTTAGTATCAAGGTTATCTAAAGCTTTCATGACGCTGTCCGGATTATTTACTAATTTGACTGAACTGACAAACCAGGCATTTCCGTTTGCTTCCGGATTTGCTACCGGAACTTCATTTCCTTCTTTGTCTGTTTGAATTACGTACTTAACGTTTAACATATTAAGCACTTCAATATTCCCTTTTTGAATTTGGTAATCCATCAATTGCTGCATTCTTCTTGGACGCACAGCACTATAACCACCAATCGTTTTGTGAAAGTAAGAAGATCTTCCTTGTAACTGCCCTTGAACATCAAAAACTCGATAGATCGATTTATCTTCTAAAATTTTAGTATCAATTGGAGTTTCCTCAAAAGGAGCCGCTATTTGTACCGGACTTACAAAATCTTTTGCAGAAACATATCTTTTATCTACAAAAAACAAGTCGAAAATCATTAAAATCCCAACAATAATCAATGTAGTATTTTGAGCTAATTTATTTTTGATAAACAACCATAATATTCCAAATGTAATAACAATAAAGAATCCAGAACGCAATAAATCTGCAGAGTACAGGCTCATTCTGTCTTCTTTTAAAGCATCGACAAAAGCTGGTCCATAACTTTGAAGATAAGCATTATCACTCATTCCTGTAAAGTGGAACATTCCTTTAGCAAAAACCAATATTAATAAAACTCCTATTCCAAAAGCACCCGTCTGAACTAAAGCTTTTTGCTGTAGTTTTGGTTCATCCTTAGCTTTAAAAAAGGACTGTAAGCCCATAACTGCAAGGACAGGAATACATAATTCTAATATAACCTGAATAGAAGAAACTGCTCTAAACTTATCATACATCGGAACGTATTCGATAAAAAAGTTAGTCAGCAATGGGAAATTTTTTCCCCAGGAAAGCATCAATGTAAACAAAGCACCTCCAAGAAATACATATTTTATTTTTCTGTCATCAATAAACAATGCCAGCACAGCCAAAAAGAAAACTACAACACCTATATAAGCCGGGGCAGAAACAATTGGCTGATCTCCCCAATAAGTAGGCATTCCAGAAACAAAATCTTGTGCCTGTCCAGAAGGAACGCCCTGCTCAACCATAAATGCATACATACGGCTGTCTGTACCTACATTTTCATGACTGGAACCTCCAAAGATTCTTGGAGCAATTAAATTTAAACTTTCTGCAATACCATAACTATATTCAGTAATATAGTCTGTTGTCATTGAAGCTGTTGTTTGATTTTTAGATCCGTCCGGATTAAAAGTTAATTCACTTTTATCGCGAATACTATATTTTGCGTATTCGCTAGTTGCCATCAAATTTGCAGCATTAGCACCAATTGCAAAAATTCCGGCGACTGCCAAAACTCCAATTGCTGTCAGAAGTTCTTTATATTCTTTTTCTTTAATAAACTGATAGGCAAAATATCCTGAAAGAATCAGTAAGAAAATCAATAAGTAATAAGTCATTTGAAAGTGGTTTGCATTGACCTCTAACGCAACTGCAAACATGGTGAGTAAACCTCCCCAAATATATTTTTTCTGAAATACGAGTATAAAACCGGCAATCACCAGCGGCATATAAGCAATCGCATGCGCTTTTGCATTATGACCAACTCCCAGGATAATAATTAAATAAGTAGAGAAACCAAAGGCGATCGCACCAATAAAAGCTTTTAATGGATCTGTTTTTAAAACCAGCAATAAACCATAAAAACCTAGGAAATAAAGAAATAAATAATCAGAAGGACGTGGTAAAAAACGCAAAACATCGTCTAATTTTCCCACGAAATCATTTGGATAATTAGCTCCTAACTGATAGGTTGGCATTCCTCCAAAAGCAGAGTTTGTCCAATACGGTTCTGTATGTTCGGCAGCTCTAAAGTCATTTTGCTCTTTTGCCATTCCGGTATATTGTGCAATATCCGATTGGAAAATTTGCTTTCCTTGTAAAACTGGATAAAAATAAATTAACGAAACGAGAATAAAGCCCAATATAACAAGGGCGTGCGGATAGAACTTATTTACTATTTTCAATTTAGGTTGGTTTGGGTTAAATGATGAATCCTATTAATTTAGGACACAAACTTAATCTATTTCTTCGTAATCAACATAATCGCCCACCTTTTTGGTTTCGCGAGGATTTTTTGCATTAGCAGTGTTGATGATTATCTCATCATTATTCGTACGTGTTTTTTGCCATGAGTTATCCTGGCTATATTGTTGTTGTCTCTGAAAATTTTCGCCTGCTTTTTCAACCGCTTTTTTTACCAATACTGGCAAAAAGATTTTGGCTAAAAATTTAAAAATATAATAAAACGCAATGATCCACATTATCGTTTTCAACAAATTTGTAAAAGATGCTTCTTGCATAATCGTATAATTTTTGCCAAAATTAATAAATCCGTTGTTTAAAATTAAAATATCAATCTTAAATAAATAATAAAATATAGTACATTTGAAATGCGTTATAGTTTTTTAATCAAAAAATACATTTATGTTAAAAATTAAAAACTTATTTATTACATCTCTTTTTTTATCACCACAACTTTTTTTCGCACAGTACACAGATGTTATTAATTCAAATCGTCCAGGTGAAACAATGTCTGCATATGGCGTTGGAAAATCTGTTATTCAGGCCGAGCTTGGCGTTTATGGAATTAAGGAAAAACACGATTTATTAGATTATGATGCTAGTGGTTTTGGAACCGATTTAACAATCAGATATGGTGCCTTTCTTGAAAAGCTGGAGCTTATTCTTGATCTTCAATATCAAATGGAAAACTTTGATACTCACTATACGAGTTATAAAAAAAACAACTTCAGACAAACCGTTTTAGGTGCAAAATATTTAATTTACGATCCGTTTCACGATTATGAAAAACCGGCCAACATATATAGCTACAAAGCCAATCATTCGTTTGACTGGCATCAGTTAATACCAGCAGTTTCGCTATTTGCAGGAGCTAATTTTACAGGAGCCGACAATCCTTATTCCTTTTCTCCTGAATCTAGTATTTCTCCTAAAGTTATATTGATTACCCAAAATCTTTTTGGAGGCGGAAAATGGGTATTTGTTACTAACTTTATTGCCGATTATATTACAACAGATTACCCAAGTTACGGATATGTGTTAACTTTGACACATGGATTTAATGACAAATGGTCTGGTTTTATTGAGAATCAAGGATATAAAAGTGATTTTTACAGCGATGCTATTCTTCGTGGAGGTGCCGCTTATTTACTTAATTCTAACATGCAGATTGATGCTTCTATAAGTACCAATTTTAAAAATACACCTTCTGTTTTATATGGCGGAATTGGGTTTTCATGGCGTTATGACGGCTGGTATAAAGAAAAGCTGGAAATGACCTTCAAAAAAGATAAAAAGGCTAAAAATAAGGATGCAGAGGAAAATATAGATTATCAGGAACAGGAAAGAAAGCGTAAAGCTAAATATGAATAAATTAATAACTGAACTTCTCGAATAGAGAGACAAACAATTAAGACTTTTAATGATTACAATTAAAGAAGCCAAAACAAAAAAAGAACTTACAGACTATATTAAGTTTCCTTTTTCATTATATAAAGACAATCCGTACTGGGTTCCGCCAATTATTGCTGATGAATTAGAATCTTTTGATAAGACGAAAAACCCAGCTTTCGACCATGCTGAAGCTTATTTTTATATGGCTTATAAAAATAATGAAATTGTTGGACGCATAACCGCAATTATCAATTGGTCTGAGGTAAACAATCAACATAAAAGAAAAGTTCGTTTTGGCTGGTTTGATGTTATTGATGACATTGAAGTCACAAAAGCCTTACTGGAAAAAGTATATGAACTTGGACGAAAACATAATCTTGAGCATGCTGAAGGTCCAATGGGATTTTCCAATTTAGATAAAGTTGGTGTCCTTACAGAAGGGTATGATCAAATCGGAACTATGATTACCTGGTACAATCACGCATATTATGTAACACATTTAGAGCAATTAGGGTTTCAGGTTGAGAAACAATATATTGAAAGTATATTTCCTTTTTCGAATGTAAAACCTGAGTTCTTTCTAAAGGCACAGGCTTTGATTAAAAAGCGTTATGAGCTGCGAGCTCTTAATTTCACGAAGACAAAAGACATTATGCCTCACGTAGACAAAATGTTTGATTTGTTTAATGAAACTTATGCTAATCTTGCGTCGTTTGTAGCAATTTCTGATGTCCAGAAAGCATATTTTAAAAAGAAATACATCAGCTTTATCAATCCTGAATACATTAAATTCGTTGTTGATAAAGACGATAATTTAGTTGCCTTTAGTATTGTTATGCCAAGTTTTACCGAGGCATTACAAAAAATAAAAGGTAAATTATTTCCATTTGGTTTTTTACAATTATTAAAAGCAAAAAAACACAGTAAAGATGTTGTTTTTTACCTTATTGGAGTTCATCCTGATTATCAAAATAAAGGTGTTACTGCAATTATTTTTGATGAATATTACAAAACCTTTTCAGAAAAAGGAATTCGAAACTGTATTAGAACTCCCGAGTTATTAGAAAACAACGCAATTCACTTACTTTGGAAGAATTTTGATCCAAAAATTCACTGTCAAAGAAAAACATATCGAAAAGACCTATAAGAAGTTTTCAGTCAGTGAAAATTTTACAAGCAAAAAAATCCATTCCAAATATATCGGAATGGATTTTCTTTTTTACAATTTTTTTATTTTTATTGTGGGCAATCTGACTTTGTCAACGTATTTTTTGCATCAAATTTTAATTTCTTTTTATCCTTAAAAGTAACCTTATTATTAGCATCAACTACATCTCCGTATCCTTCTATAAGAGTTCCGTCTTTTTGTAAAAAGACTACCTCTCTAACAGAAGAAACCCCTTCAGACATGAAAGTATAATCTGCAATAAGCGTGTCCCCTTTCATATTACCAACTATAGTTCCTTCATTTTTATCTTTTCCTGTTATATTATAACTTAGTTTTCCATTTACTTCCTGATGCGAATTCACATTAAAACTTATCGCTACAATATTCCCATTAAGTCTTGAAGTATAACATTGATCTCCTGCAGGTTCTACAAGTTCTGCTTCTTTTGGAGGGTTTGGCTCTATTTGGGGAGGTGGAAGCGTCGTTTCTTTTTTACAAGAAATAAAGACGCTTATAATAACGATTATTAATGCTGGTAACTTTTTCATAATTCTTATTTTTTACTGATTTTGAATTATAAAGTTACCCTAAATAAAAAAAATCCACTCGTATAACGAATGGATTTTTTTATATAATTCCCATATAGAAATTAAGACTTTAAAATTGGCTAAGCGTCCAAATCTACTTTAGTTTTGCTTGCTATTTCTTTATACGTTCCATTTTCTAATTTTTCACGAATTGCCTCAAATGCAATTAACGTCTCATCAATATCTGCTATTGTATGAGAAGTTGTTGGTATCATTCTCAACAAAATAATCCCTTTTGGAATTACCGGATAAATAACTATCGACAAGAAAATACCATAATTCTCTCTTAAATCATTTACCATAACCATAGCTTCTGGCACGCTTCCTTCTAAATAAACAGGCGTTACACAAGTATTTGTATCTCCAATATTGAAATTTCTAGAACGTAATCCATTTTGTAATGCATTTACATTTTCCCAAAGTTTATCTTTCAATTCTGGATGGGTACGCAACAATTCTAAACGTTTCAATGATCCGATTGTCTGAATCATTGGTAATGCTTTTGCAAACATCTGAGAACGTAAATTATATTTTAAATAATCAATAACATCTTGATCTGCAGCTACAAAAGCTCCAATATTTGCCATAGATTTTGCAAAAGTAGAGAAATAAACATCAATATCTTGTTGTACTCCCTGCTCCTCACCTGCTCCGGCTCCTGTTTTACCAAGTGTACCAAAACCGTGTGCATCGTCTACCAATAATCTGAAATTATATTTTTCTTTTAAGGCTACAATTTCTTTTAATTTTCCTTGTTGTCCACGCATTCCAAAAACTCCTTCGGTTATCAATAGGATACCTCCACCAGTTTCTTCTGCCATTTTTGTAGCTCTTTGAAGGTTTTTTTCGATGCTTTCAAGATCATTGTGTTTATACGTAAAACGTTTACCCATATGCAAACGAACACCATCAATAATACAAGCGTGAGAATCTACGTCGTAAACAATAATATCATTTTTAGTTACCAAAGCATCAATGATAGATACCATTCCCTGATATCCAAAATTCAATAAATATGCCGCTGGCTTCATTACGAACTCAGCTAATTCATTTTCTAATTGTTCATGGTATTTAGTGTGTCCAGACATCATACGCGCACCCATTGGGTAAGCAGCTCCAAATTGAGTTGCGGCCTCAATATCTGCCTGACGAACTTCCGGATGATTAGCAAGACCTAAATAGTCATTGATACTCCAGTTTAAAATATCTTTTCCGCCAAACTGCATTCTTGGACCTAATTCTCCTTCTAGTTTAGGAAATACAAAATAACCTTCTGCTTGTGACGCCCATTTTCCTAAAGGGCCTTTATTGTTCTGGATTCTTTCGAATAAATCTTTTACCATAATATATTTGAAGTAATAATTTTAACTTAATCAGCGAGCAAAAATAAATATTTATTCTATGGTATCATAATAATTTAAAAATGATTCGAAATCAAAATTGCTGTTTTGTAAACTTTTATGATAAAATCAATTAAGTTGTAATAATTTTCTTTAAAATATACACCAAAAATAAATTCCCATTTACTAAATCCGAAAAAATATAGGTAAATTATGACTTTTATCATAATAAAAGACAATTTAGTCTTTTAAATTTACTTTCGATTTAAAACTAAATAAAACCAGATTATTATGAAAAAGATGTATCAAATTTCAATGAGAATGAAGCTGTTTTTCTTAGTCGCTTTTGGAGGAATGATTATATCATCCTGTAAAAAAAATGAGTCTTCAACAGATTATACCAAAATTGCTACTGAAGGAGAAATGCAAGCCGAACTTACAGCACCGCCAATGGTCCCAAAACCTATTGGCGACAGAGCTGCAATGAAATTAAAAGTTAATATGGAAATTAAAGAACAAGAAGGTACGATGGCCGATGGCGTAAAATACACCTACTGGACATTTGGAGGTTCTGTTCCGGGAAGTTTTATCAGGACCCGCGTAGGAGATGAAGTGGAATTTCATTTAAAAAATCATCCCGACAATAAATTGCCCCATAATATTGATTTGCACGCTGTAACAGGTCCAGGTGGAGGTGCCACATCGTCACTGGTAGCGCCAGGCCACGAAAAAGTGTTTAGTTTTAAAGTTATAAATCCCGGACTTTATGTCTACCACTGTGCAACTGCTCCCGTGGGAATGCACATTGCAAACGGAATGTACGGATTGATTCTGGTTGAACCAGAAGGCGGATTACCTAAAGTGGATAAAGAATACTACGTAATGCAAGGTGATTTTTATACACAGGGCGAATATGGAGCCAAAGGCCTTCAGGCTTTTGACATGAATAAGGCAATTAAGGAAACACCTGATTATGTAGTCTTTAACGGAAAAGTGGGCTCAATGACAAATGGAAATGAACTTACTGCAAAAGTGGGCGAAACGGTAAGATTGTTTGTCGGAAATGGCGGACCTAATTTGGTTTCTTCTTTTCACGTCATTGGCGAAATATTCGATCACGTTCATGTTGAAGGCGGAGCACTTATGAATAAAAATGTTCAAACCACTTTAATTCCTGCAGGTGGCTCAGCGATTGTTGATTTTAAAGTTGAAACTCCCGGGAATTTCATTATGGTTGACCACTCTATTTTTAGAGCTTTTAATAAAGGTGCTTTAGGAATTTTAAAAGTTGAAGGAGAAGAAAATAAAAATATCTATTCAGGAACAATTCAGGAAGGAATTTATTTGCCGGAGGGAGGAACAATTCAAAAAATGCCCGAGAATGCATCGGTAAAAACTGAAGCTCCTAAAAGAACTCTCACGGAAAAAATTACTATTGGTAAACAAATTTTCGGCACAACATGTTTTGCTTGCCATCAATCGGAAGGACAAGGAATTGCAGGAGCTTTTCCTCCTCTCGCAAAATCAGATTACTTAAATGCAGATTCAAAACGCGCCATCAAAACAATTTTACATGGTTTAAGTGGAGAAGTAACAGTAAATGGTAAAAAATTCAATAGTGTAATGCCAGCGCAAAATTTATCTGATGATGAAATAGCCAATGTTCTTACTTACATCTATAGCAGTTGGGGAAATAACAAGACAGAAATAACTCCAAAAATGGTTAAAGCATTGCGTTAAAAGCGTTCAATTATGCAAAAAAAGATTTTAATTATTTTTCTTTTCTTAGTTCTGATTGGATTCGTAAGAGCTCAAGAAATAAAAATGGTTCCGATACAAGAGGGGTTTTATATCCCTCTTTACGGTGCCACATCAAAAAAACCTGTGACCGTAAAATCCTTTTATATAGATGTCTTTCCGGTGACAAATAGCGAATACTTAAGCTTTGTTAAGAAATATCCAGAATACAGTAAATCTAAAATCAAAGGGCTATTCGCAGATGAAAGTTATCTCGCTTATTGGAAAAACGATTTTGATTTTGGAAATGTGAACCCAAAAGCTCCTGTGGCAAATGTTTCATGGTTTGCAGCAAAAAAATATTGCGAATGTCTGGGTAAACGCCTGCCTACAATGGATGAATGGGAGTATGTGGCTATGGCAGATGAAAAAAAAATAGACGCCAGAACCAAAACGGAATTTAATAAATACATATTGTCATGGTACGAAAAAGCAAAAACATATGAAAATCCTATTGGAGCAACTTTTAAGAATTATTGGGGCGTTTATGACATGCATGGTTTAGTATGGGAATGGACTTCCGACTTTAATAGCATTTTTTTATCAGGAGAATCCAGAAAAGATAAAAGTGCTGACAAGAATCTTTTTTGTGGTGCTTCATCGGTAAATGCAACTGATTTAATGAATTATGCTGCTTTTATGAGATATGCTTTCAGAGGAAGTCTCAAAGCCCAATATTCTACACGTAATCTTGGTTTTCGGTGCGCCAGTACAACCAAACTTTAATTTTAAAACTAATTGAATGAAAAAAATAATATTTGCGATTTTTATACTTCTTTTTTCTTTGCAAAGCTGTAAGGAGAAACCAGAAGAAAAAAGTTCAATCACTTACAAAAACAAAGAAATAAGTGATTTGTCTATTTATAATTTACCTTCTGAATGGACAACACAAGATGGAAAAAACATCGAATTAAAAAGCCTCAACGGAAATGTACTGGTCATGGTGATGATATATACCTCCTGCAAAGCTGCCTGTCCACGGCTAGTAGCTGATATGAGAAATATTGACGCAAAACTGGATAAAAAAACTAAAAAAAATGTGAAGCTTATTTTAGTAAGTATTGATCCTGTAACGGATACTCCACAAAAACTTAAATCATTTGCCATAGCCAACAAAATGGACCATGATCCATGGCTTTTTCTAAGATCTACAGAAGATAATACCCGTGAATTTGCAGCTATTCTTGCCGTCAATTACAAGCAAATATCTCCAATGGAATTTTCACATTCGAATATCATTAGCGTTTTTAATCCTAAAGGAGAATTAATATTTCAACAAGAAGGTTTAGGAGTAAACAATGACCAGGCTGTACTTAAAATAAATCAAGAGGCAGCAAAAATTTAAATAGGTTGATTAGTAAAAGCATGGGGAGATTTTTAATCGAACCTTGCTTTTGTTTTTAATAACGAAATTAAAATCAATAACAATCCTGCGACTATAAAGATACTGGATCCAAAAAGTGCTTCATAATAGCCTAAAAGTAATCCTTTGCCTAAGTAATATAAAAGTCCTTGAAGAAATAAAAGTAACTCGGTAATTACATATCCGAAGAAAAAATATTGAACTCCGATCTTTAATAAAGGAGCTTTTCGCGGAAGAAAATTATGCTGAAGTAATACTCCAAACAAAAAGCCAGTAATGATTCCAAGCGTTGTTAAATGAATGAAGCCAATTACCCAACTTCTGATTTGATGGGAAACATCAGCCAAATTCGGTAAAACAACTATTAATTGTATTATCACTTTTAAGCATACAGAACATAAAGCGAACCTATAAGCTTTTTTTGTTATTGCATTAAGATTGGCTCTGAATTCATGTATTTGAGGCTGCAGCATTTTATAAAAATAAAAAAAAGCAATCAACTGAGAGAAAACTCCAAGAACAGTAACCCAGTTTAAAATACTACTTTTTAGATACCAGCTTATTGGAAATGCGACAGTAAAAACTGTCCCTAAAACAAGCAATGTCAGGAAAATTTTAACTTTTGTTGCTTCAATTTTATTTTTAAACTGTTTTATAAACAAAGCCAAAACTGCAAATAAAAACCAGCCATTAAACTGAAAATGAAGAAAAAACTGAATAGCTGCCTGATAGAAAACATTTTGTTTTCCTAGGATTTTTATCGTTGGTCCTAAAAACCAGACTCCGAAAGTCGACAAAATCATGAATAAAATAGAAGCTATTAATAGTTTTTCAGCAGCGCTTTTATCTTTCGAAAAATCCCTCCATACCAGCCAGCAAAAAACATAACTTAGTAAAATATGCAACGTAGAAAATACAATCGAAAACAAAGCATAGCCCTGAATTGGAAAGCTTATCATCATTCCGATAATTGTACATTCTGTAATCCAGAATAAGTGATTGTAAATTGGTTTGGCGCTTTTTTCCTTTGGAATAAAAAATTGAACAATTAAAACATAAATCATCATATAAACCCAGCCGAGCATAGCCACGTGAGAATGTGCATGAAGCAGATAAATGTAATTGATGCCTTTGAAAGGAAAGAGATAGGAGAAACGCATCAGTAACCCCACAATTGACGCTACAATAAAATTAAAAAAACAGCAAATTATCCAGTTTCTTAGTGAACTCATTTTAAAAAATAGTTTTATTTTTTATCCATAAAAAATGCACTGTAACAATTCTTTTATTGAGATTTGTTCAGTGCATTTATTTCTAATTTATTTTATTTCTAGGCAAATTCTTCTTCTAAAATTACCGCTTTAGGAAAAAGAATATTATTCTCTAAATGAATGTGTTTGTGCAAATCCTGCTCAAATTCATCCAACATCGCAAATGCAACTTTATAAGTCGTACAACCATCTGCCGGAGCGGTATAATTATTGGTTAGATTTGCAATTTCGCGAAAACGTTCTCCTTCATTATCATGTTCCTGCATCATCATAGCGATTGGGTTAGAAACGGTTCCGAATGAAGGTTGTGACAAAACACCATTAGAATCTTTGGTTTTTACCATTCTTTTGATAAACGGAAAAAGCATCAATTCTTCCTTTTTCATATGCTGATATAATTCCCCTGCACCTGCTGTAAATAATTCATTTATTTTAAACAATTCAGGATGATTTGTTCCATGCACACTGCATAATTTATTTAGGAACTGTAAAATGATTCCTGTTTTGTCTTCAACATAACGATGATGTGTTTTTTCGATATAATCTACCAATAAATCCAAAGGCCACGAATTAAAATCTATTGTATTATTGTTTTCTGACTGCAAAACATCAAATACATTTTGAAGTAAAGTATCCGAATCGATATTTTCTTTTTCACAAACTTCACTAATAGTTCGGTTTCCTTTACAGCAAAAATCAATTTTATATTTTGAAAACACTGCTGCTGTTCTAAAATCCTGAGCTACAAAAGCTCCAATAGTTTTATCTTTTAAATTTTCCATTTTGTTTTTATTAATTATTATTTGACACAATAATAAAAGATAAATTTATCTTTTATTAAATTATTAAAAAACTCTAATCCTAAAATAGTATTAGAGTTTGTAATTTATTCTACAATTAAAACCCCTTTCATCATGGCAACATGGCCTGGAAAAGTACATAAAAAGTTATAGGTTCCTTTTTTATCGACTGTAAATTCAATTGTATCTTCTTCTCCTCCACCAAGTAATTTGGTATGCGCAACAATTGATGCCTTTTCTGACGTTGGAATATAATCGGTAGCTTTTGCTTCAATCGCTTTTGCAGCAAAAGCAGCTTCATCAGTACCTTCCTGCAAAATAACCAAATTATGTCCCATGGCTTCTTTCGGAATTTTACCAACATGCTTTAAAGTAAGTGTAATAGGTTTTCCTGCTAACGCTCTTAATTCATTGGTGTTAAACTGCATTTGGTCGTTTCCTTCAATAACCAAGACATTACTTACTGCAGGCTTATTTCCTTCGTCAGATGGAGTCTCACTTACTTCTGTTGGTTCTTCAGTTTGCGGCGTTTCCTTTTTTCCACAAGAAGTAATGACTAAAACACCCATTAGCATTACGATAGAAATTTTTACTTTTTTATTCATTATTAGACTATTTAAATTAAATTTTTATTCACTCTGATTTAATATTTTCAAATAAAAATCTCCGGAATTTACTCCCGAAGCCAATTGCTCCAAAGTCGTATTGGTCAGCATTGCCAAAAGCAGTTCGCGTATTTTTTTGAACTCATTATGAACAGGACAAGGATGCGTTTCTGAGCATTCTTTCAAGCCGATTCCACAACCTTTATAAATTGTATTTCCGTCGATAGCATCTACAATTTGAATGAGTTTTATAGATTTACCTGCTTCATTCGAAACTTCAAATCCACCTCCCACTCCTTTAGCTGACGCTATGATGCCACTTTTAGTAAGGATTTGCATGATTTTAGCCGTAAAAGGTTCAGGAGAGTCAATTTCTTTTGCTACGTCTTTGATTCCAACCCGAATTCCTTCAGATGATTTGGTAGCTATAAAAATAGAAGCCCGAATACCGTACTCACACGCTTTTGAAAACATATACTCCATGATTAAATTCCTTACAAATATATTCAAACTTTAATTAAAGACAAAATTATCCTTAATTAATTTTTAGAAAAAAATAATCTTATTTATAAACAGAATAATTTATAAAATACAAAAGACTTATTTACCATCAAATTCTCATAAAACCAATTTTAGTTTTACCTTTGGAAGTATGTAAATTTTTAATATCCAAATATGCCTTTAAGCAACTCCAAAGATTTAAAATTAGCGGTTCTTATAGATGCCGATAACGTGCCCTACAGCAATGTTAAAGGTATGATGGAAGAAATAGCAAAATTTGGAACACCAACCACCAAGCGTATTTATGCTGATTGGACTAAACCAAACTCAAATGGCTGGAAAGGTGTTTTACTTGAACACGCCATTACTCCTATTCAGCAATACAGTTATACCGTTGGAAAAAACTCTTCTGACTCGGCCTTAATTATTGACGCAATGGATTTGCTTTATTCCGGAAAACTAGATGGATTTTGCATTGTCTCCAGCGACAGCGATTTTACACGTTTAGCGATTCGTTTGCGTGAATCTGGCATGAAAGTTATTGGTATTGGCGAAAAGAAAACACCAAATTCTTTCATTGTTGCCTGTGACAGGTTTATTTATATCGAAGTTTTGGATGGCGCTATTCAAAAGAAAAAACCAAAAACGACGGTTACTGCTGACGCCAAAAAACCAGTAGAAAAACCTTCAGAAAAAGCATTGCATAAAATTGACAAACAAACCATTGAACTAATTGAAGACACAATTGAAGATATTGAGGACGATGATGGCTGGGCATTTTTAGGAGATGTCGGCAATCTGATCGTTAAGAAAAAACCTGAATTCGATCCTAGAAATTATGGTTTTTCTAAGCTTACGCCGATGTTGAAATCGCTGACCGATATTCTTGAAATTGACGAAAGAGAATCAGACAAAAAAGGCATTAAGCATGTTTACGTTCGATTGAGATTTAATTAATTATTACTTTTAAATATTTTATCAACATGAGAAAAAAATTCTTTATCTACGGATTCTTATTGTTAATAATTGTTGTTACCATTTATTTTTATACAAAACGTGGTTTTTTACTTGTCATTATTCTTCCAATCTTACTTGTAGTTGGTATTTATAATATCATTCAAAAAAAGCACGCCATTTTAAGAAACTTTCCGGTCTTGGGTTATTTCAGGTATTTATTCGAAATGATTGCCCCTGAAATTCAACAGTATTTTATTGAAAGATCTACTGACGGAAAACCTTTCTCCAGAAATCAGCGCTCTTTGGTTTATCAAAGAGCAAAAAATATCGATTCGAATTCTCCTTTTGGAACTCAGCTAAATTTAAACCAGGATAATTACGAAGGTATTAAACATTCTATTTTTCCGGCAAAAGTAAATGAAGAATTACCTCGTGTTTTAGTTGGTGGAAGAGATTGCAAGCAACCTTATTTAGCTTCTTTATTTAATGTTTCTGCGATGAGTTTTGGTTCGCTAAGCGAAAATGCAGTTCGCGCCATAAATATTGGTGCTAAAAAAGGAAATTTCTACCAAAATACCGGCGAAGGTGGATTAACAGAATATCATCTTGCAGGCGGTGGTGATATTACGTGGCAAATTGGTACAGGTTATTTTGGATGTCGCGCTGCTGATGGAAATTTCAGTCCGGAAAAATTTTCTGAAAAAGCTAATCTTCCGAATGTAAAAATGATAGAAATTAAGCTTTCACAAGGAGCAAAACCTGGTCATGGTGGTGTACTTCCGGCTGCAAAAAATACTGTTCAGATTGCTAAGATAAGAGGTGTTGAACCACACACTACCATTCTATCTCCTCCCGGACATCATGCTTTCTCAGACAGTAAAGGTTTAGTCCATTTTATAAAGCAATTGCGTGAATTATCAAATGGAAAACCTATTGGATTTAAATTATGTATTGGAAATACGGCTGAATTTGAAGCTATTTGCCACGAAATGATTGCCGAGGATATTTATCCGGATTTCATAACTGTTGATGGTGCAGAAGGAGGAACTGGCGCGGCGCCGCTTGAATTTTCTGATGGAGTTGGTATGCCATTTGAACCCGCTTTAATATTTGTAAACAAAACTTTAGTTGGGCTAAATATTCGCGATAAAATACGCATTATTGGAAGTGGAAAAATCATTTCTGGGTATTCTATTCTACATGCGATTGCTTTAGGTGCTGATATGTGTAATAGTGCCCGGGGTTTTATGTTCTCATTAGGTTGCATTCAGGCATTGCGTTGCCATAATAATGAATGCCCAACCGGAGTAGCAACTCAAAACAAAATGCTAATGAAAGGTTTGGTTGTCACCGATAAATCAGAGCGTGTTTATCATTTTCATAAAAATACTTTACATGCGGCTAATGAACTTTTAGCAGCCGCAGGAAAGAAAAGTTTTGCTGACGTTGATATAAACATCTTTATGCGTGGTGATGAATTTGCTAATTTATCAGACTCATATTTCCCTGATCAACTAACGAACGTTACCAGACATTAAGAATAAAAAAGCCTCTTTGTTAATTTCAAAGAGGCTTTTTTTTATGTTGTCATGATATATGTTTTTTGGATTTATTGGATATTAAAGCTTTGCAGTTTCTTTACCAGCTGCAGAACCGTCTTCTATAACGGCCAATTGCTCCTTATCAACTAATTGCTGCGCAAGAATTATATTATTGTAAGATATAAAGTACACATCAAATTTTACTCCTTCTTCGATTAACTCTGGCGAAATTTGGTCGTTTTTAACCATTTCTTTCAACAAATCAGGGAAGGTATCTTTGTAAGCTAATTTGTTTGCATCAGTTCCTTCTAAATTGGTTTCGATTCTGATTTCAATTTTATTGTCATTTAAAAATGCCTTTGCACTAGTACTAACAACATTTCCGCCTTTTATAGAAGAGGTTGTATTATAGTTACTAACGTGTTCCTGAATTTTCTGCTTCGTATTTTTACAGCTTACAAGTAACAGAACAATTGCAAAAGAAAATGCGATTTGGGTAATTTTTTTCATAATTTATTGGTTTTATAGTTAATTTTTAACTCAAACATAACAAACTTTTAATACAAAAACAACATCGGCAGACAAAAATTAAAAATGTAATTATTTGGTTACAAATTAATTAGTAATTAGCAAACCAATTTAAAACAAAGAAATTCGGTATTTACAATAGCTCCGGCGGAATAAACTAAAAAGGCTCCTTATCTTGTAAAGGAGCCTTTCTTGAATCTGTAAAAATTCTGATCTTAATTTTTTAAAACATCAATTAATTTATTTTAATAATACTTTCATTTCTTCCTTATTGACGACTTTTTTCTCCAGAACAGTATTATCATTCGCCAGGAAATACGCATCAAATTGGACTCCCTCTTCAAGTAATTCCTTGAAACCTGAATCTTTATTTATCATGTCCTTCAGCAATTTTGGAAATGTTTGACTCGCAGCTGTTTTATTTGCTGCGTTTTGATCTAAATCAGTTTCAAATCTCAGTTCTATTTTATTATCATTAATATAGCCTCTTGCGGTTGTTAGCGTTACATTTTCACTTTTAAAATTTGCCGCAGTTTTATTATATGAAACCACATATTCCTGAAGTTTTTGCTTGGTATTTTTACAACTTACAATCATTAATGCAATTGTAAGTAAAACAAAAAATTGACTTATTTTCTTCATCTTAATCTTTATTTATTTTAATTTTTGAAGTCTTAAAAGAGCCTCTAAATAGTAATAATCAGCATAATTTATAGAACAATCGATTTCGCTTCCAGCTGGTTTATGACCTGTTGAATGAAGCAGGAAAGCCGAATTAACATCGTGACTTTGATAATGATCTGATAACGAAACAATCATCTTTTTAGATTTTGTCAAATATTCGTTTTTCAGATTTCTATCTTTTGTATAAGAACTCAACTCGATTAATGCAGAAGATACAATGGCTGCTGCTGAAGCATCTCTTGGTTCATTTGGAATTCCAGGTGCGTTAAAATCCCAATACGGAACCAAATCTTCTGTTGTTAATCTATCCAAATAAACGCGGGCAATTTTATGTGCAAAATCTAAAAACTTAGGATCTTTTGTTTCTCTGTAAACCATTGTAAATCCATAAATAGCCCAAGCCTGACCACGCGCCCACATACTATCGTCACTATAACCTTGTGCTGTTCTTCCTTTTATTTTTTTACCCGTTTCGTAATCATAAATTACAACATGATACGATGAATAGTCAGGTCTAAAATGATTTGCCATTGTCGTTTCGGCATGTTTTACAGCAATATCATACAACTTTTTGTTTCCACCATTTTTAGAAGCCCAAAAAAGCAATTCTAAATTCATCATATTATCGATAATCGTATTATGCCCACCCATTTTATTATGTGGCCAAGATTGGATTGTTCCTACTTTTGGATTAAAAAGTGTTGCCAAAGTATCAGCCGTTTTCAGGATAATATCTTTGTATTCCTTATTTTTTGTCAAGCGATAGCCATTTCCAAAACTATTGAAAACCTGAAATCCTAAATCATGGTCACCAGCTTTACTAACAGATAATGGCGTTAAGAACCGGCTGAATTTATCAGCTTCTTTTTCCCATTTTTTATCGCCAGTTGCCTGATATAAATACCATAATTCTCCCGGCCAAAATCCGCTTGTCCAGTCTTTATAACCCACAAATTTCCATTCTTTGCTCCCATTCGGAACCGTTCTGGGTGAAGTTCCATCATCCGGAATCACTTTTAAAGTTTTTGAGGCTTGTTCTGCGCAATATTCAAGTTGTTTTTTAACATTAAAGGAATCTTTCTTTTGAGAATAGACAGAACCCGTTAAAAGAAGTAATGATAATATGAGTGTTGTTGATCTTGTAATCATGTGGTTATTTTTGTAAAGTTTTTTAGAAGGGATAAATTTAGAAAATAAAGTACATCTATCCGAATCTTTGTATTATTGTTTACCTAAAAAGTACTAATATTGCTCGCAAAAATTTAAACTTGAAAAAATACAGATTTCATTATTTCCTCATTTTCATCGGAATTATTTGTCTTGGAATTCTTTCCAGAAAAATAAGTTTGATCCCTTTATCTACAGGTGATTTATTGTATGCAGTTATGATTTATGTACTTGTGCGAATTGTATTGATTGGTAAAAAAGCAATTCAGATAGCAATTATTTCTTTACTGATTTGTTATGCCATTGAATTTCTACAATTGTATCCGGGTGACTGGATAATCGAACTCAGAAAAACGCTTTTCGGAAAGTATGTTCTGGGGCAAGGTTTTCTTTGGACTGATATTGTAGCTTATACTTGTGGAATGGCAATTGCTTTTTTCGTTGAAAGAATGATTTTAAAACGCTTTACTAATCAAGCGTCTGTGTAATTTTTTCAATATTCAGACTATTTGCCATAGCAGTAAATATTCCATAATAAACTGATTTATTATCGTATAATTCATCATGCGTTCCTTGTTCGATGCACCTTCCCTTTTCTAAAACTATTATATGAGAAGCATCAATAATTTGAGAAATACTGTGAGAAATTATAATTACAGTCCTGTCTTTTTTAATAGCATCTAAAGATTTTTTTATTTGCTCTGTCGCGATAGCATCTAAACTTGCAGTTGGTTCGTCTAAAAAGATAATTGGCGGATTCTTTAAAAACAATCTCGCAATGGCAATTCGCTGTTGTTGTCCACCCGAAAGCAAATGCGCATCAGAATCATATCCTTTTGGCAATTCCATTATTTGTTCATGAATGTAAGCTTGTTTCGCCGCATCTTTAATTTCTGATTGTGTTGCATCCGGGTTTCCGTACAGAATATTCTCAGCGATAGTTCCTTTAAAAATGTGATTCTTTTGCAATACTAATCCAATATTTTTGCGAAGAAAATCAGTGTCATAATCGTTTAGATCTACTCCGTCCAGATAAATTTTTCCTGATGAAGGCAGATAAAACTTATCAAGTAAATTGATAATCGTACTTTTTCCTGCGCCACTTAAACCAACCAATGCACTGGTTTCATTTGGTTTGATTGTAAAATTAATATCAGAAAGCGCTTTAGTTCCATTAGGATAACTAAAGTCAACGTTTTTAACCTCTATAAGGCCAACTATTTTCTTGGGAATATAACTTCCGCTCGTTTCTTTTTCCTGATCAGATTCTAAAATGTCGAAAAATCCTTCAGAATAAATCAAGGCATCATTTACTTCATCATAAATACGATGCAATTGTCTGATTGGCGATGACACATTATTAAAAAGCATTATATGAAACATGATCGCACCAATGGTCATCGTATTATTCAAAACGAAATAAGCTGTCAAAATGATAATAATTACAACTCCGATTTGTTCAATGAAACCTTTAATACTTTCAAAAATAAAACTGGTTTTTCTGGTCGCCAATTGATTTTCGGTCATTTCAAATTGAATATTTTTATGACGATCAGCTTCCATTGGTTCGCGAACAAACGATTTTATTACGGTTATCGATTCAATTAAACTTATGATTCCGTTATTCTTCGTTTCACGATAATTACGCATTCTTCTTCTAAAACCACTTAATTTAGTAGCCTGCAATTGACTCACATAAAAATAAATAGGGATAATACATAAGCTGACCAAACCGACATAGAAATTGGCATAAAACATTAAAATCAAAGCCACAAAAGCATTGGCAAATAAAGGCAGAATGTCAATAAAAAAATTCTGAACCAATCTTGTTAAGCTACTGATTCCTAAATCGATTCGGGTTTGAAGTTTACCGCTTTCGTTTTCATTCGAAGTATAAAACTCCATCCTGTAGCTTAGAATTTTTTCGACTATTGTCTGCGAAATATCACGTGTTATGAAGATTCGTAATTTTTCTCCGTAAAACTTTTGACCAAATTGAACCACTGAATAAACTAATTCTTTGGATAACAACACAATACTTATAACACCTAATAAATGAAATCCTTTTGACAAAGGTTCGTGTGCCACCATCAAATTACTAATTGTATCTACCGTATATTTTAATATTAAAGCATTTACCTGTGCCGCAAAGGAACCTAAAAAAGTAAGCAGTAAGGTCGCAATAACCATTTTTCGATAGGGTCTGACAAAAGGGGTAATCTTTTTATATAAGGCGGATAATTCCATTTATTTTCTTTTTAGGCAACTTATCAAATATAAGAATTCTAAATTTGTATTACAATTACTCATTCAACTAAACTCTTATTATGAAACTTGTTTTTGCATCAAATAATCTAAATAAAATCAAAGAAATTCAAAGTATCTTAAACGGATCTATTCAATTATTAAGTCTTGAAGAAATTGGCTGTTTTGAAGAAATTCCGGAAACGGCTGATACTATTGAAGGAAATGCGATTTTAAAAGCCAATTATGTAACTCAAAAATACGGTTATGATTGTTTTGCGGATGATACCGGTCTAGAAGTTGCGACTTTAAATGGCGAACCTGGAGTTTATTCTGCGAGATATGCGGGCGAGCAAAAAAATGCAGACGATAATATGAATAAACTTTTAGAGGCGCTAAAAGACAAATCAGATCGAAGTGCACAGTTCAAGACCGTTATTGCTTTGAACTTAAATGGAGAACAACATTTATTTACCGGACTTGCAAAAGGAGAAATTACTTTTAATAAAGCTGGTAATCATGGTTTTGGGTATGATCCTATTTTTCAGCCTGAAAACTATAATGAAACATTTGCTGAATTATCTTCAGCAATTAAAAATAAAATCAGCCATCGCGCAAAAGCAATTCAGCAACTAATTGATTTCCTGAACTCCACAAAATAATTGTTCGAAATACAACAATTTAAAGTGTAAATTTTATATTACTAGACGTTAAATTATTGATTTTCTTATCAAAGTGATTTTGCGATAAACATAACTTTTTGATAATCAAATCATAACAAATGCATAATTCTTAAAAATGCATTAGTTTATGTGGAATATTAACAGTAATTTTGCACCCTATTTTAAATACACATATGAATAAATTTGAACAATTAGGATTGAATGAATCGTTACTGAAGGCGATTTTAGATCTAGGATTTGAGAATCCGTCAGAAGTACAGGAGAAAGCGATTCCCCTATTATTGGAAAAAGACACGGATATGGTTGCGTTGGCTCAGACAGGGACAGGGAAAACGGCAGCTTTCGGTTTTCCGCTAATTCAAAAAATTGATGCTGACAATAGGAATACACAAGCATTAGTTTTATCGCCAACACGAGAACTTTGTTTACAGATTACCAACGAACTTAAAAACTACTCAAAATACGAGAAAGGTATTAATGTGGTAGCAGTTTACGGCGGGGCTAGTATTACAGAGCAAGCTAGGGACATTAAAAGAGGAGCACAAATTATTGTAGCTACTCCGGGAAGAATGCAAGACATGATTAACAGAGGTTTAGTAAACATTAAAAATATAGATTACTGTATTTTAGATGAAGCTGATGAGATGTTGAACATGGGATTCTATGAAGACATCGTATCTATTTTATCAGATACTCCAGATCAAAAAAGTACATGGTTGTTCTCTGCAACTATGCCACAAGAGGTTGCAAGAATTGCAAAACAATTCATGAGCGACCCGGTTGAAATTACTGTTGGAGCTAAGAACTCAGGTTCTGCAACAGTTTCTCACGAGTTTTACTTAGTTAATGCACGTGATCGTTACGAAGCTTTAAAACGTTTAGCCGATGCAAATCCAGATATTTTCTCTGTGGTTTTCTGTCGTACTAAAAGAGATACACAAGCTGTAGCTGAAAAATTGATTGAAGATGGATACAGCGCTGCTGCATTGCACGGAGATTTATCTCAGGCGCAACGTGATGGTGTAATGAAATCTTTCCGTGGAAGACAAATTCAGATGCTTGTTGCTACTGACGTTG